>Ga0183100_1000191_pt1 | contig 74697 bp, 51 predicted proteins | sample Biomet2_FD_127789 | JGI IMG/M metagenome (GOLD analysis project Ga0183100, IMG submission 127789) | Microbial communities from bioreactor (seeded with anoxic lake sediment) at LBNL, California, USA - Biofuel metagenome 2 | ecosystem: Engineered > Bioreactor > Anaerobic > Unclassified ...
CTTCCCGGGCGCGGGCCGGCGGCGCGGGGGGGCGCGGGCGCGGCGCCCCCCCCCGGCACCGGGACCCGGAGCCGCGGGGGGACCCGCCGCTTTCGTAGCCGGGGCCGCCGCTTTCGGCGCGGGCGCAGCCGGAGCCGCGGGAGCCGGAGCGGCCGGGGCCGGAGCCGCCGCCAGATCGGCGGGAACCGCCTCACCGGGTTCGCCGACGACCGCCGCCGTCGTGACCATCACCGGAACTTCGACGCCGACCGGGGTGACGATCTTGAGGATCGTCCCCTCGAACTGCGATTCGACTTCGAGGACGGCCTTGTCGGTTTCGACTTCGAAGAGGACGTCGCCCTTCTTGATGGCGTCGCCTTCCTTGACCCGCCACGAGGCGATGGTCACGGTCTCTTCCGACTGTCCGAGTTTCGGAACTGGAATTTTAGTAGCCATGGTTGCTGTCTCCTGTTCCGTGCGTGTCAGTAAAGTTTCTTCACGGCCGCGACGATGTCGGAGGCTTTCGGCAGGAACGCCTCTTCCAGCGTGTAGGCCTGCGGCGCGATGCCGTTCTTGGCGCCCACCTTGAGCACCGGGGCGTCGAGGTCGTCGAAGCAGTTCTCAATGATCTGCGCGACGATCTCGCCGGTGAAGCTGCCGATGTCGACGCACTGGCTCACCACCACGCAGCGCCCGGTCTTGCGGACCGAGGCGAAGATCGCTTCGGAGTCGAGCGGAACCAGCGTGCGGATGTCGATCACCTCGGCGGAGATGCCTTCCGCCGCGAGGGTCTCGGCCGCCTTCTCCGCGTCGGCCACCGCCGGGCCCCAGGTGACGATGGTCACGTCGGAACCGGCGCGGACGGTGTTCGCCACGCCGAACGGAACCGTGTAGTCGTCTTCCGGAACTTCGCCCTTGACGTTGTAGAGCAGCTGGCCTTCGACGAAGACCACCGGATTGTTGGTGCGGATCGCGGTCTTGATCATCCCCTTCGCATCACGCGGATTCGAGGGATACGCCACGTAGGTTCCCGGAATGTGCGCGAAGATCGACTCCAGCGACTGCGAGTGCTGGCCGCCGTAGCCCTTGCCGCCGCCGACGCTGCACCGGATCACCATCGGAACTTCGGTCGAAGCGCCGGTCATGTAGTGCCACTTCGCGGCCTGGTTGGAGATCTGGTCGGAGGACATCAGTGCGAAGTCCATATACATCAGCTCGACCACCGGACGGTAGCCGGTCATCGCCATGCCCACCGCCGTGCCGCAGATGCAGGCCTCGGAGATCGGCGAGTTGAAGACGCGGTCGCGTCCGAAGGTTTCGAGCATGTTTTTGGAGAGCTTGAACGCGCCGCCGTATTCGGCGACGTCTTCCCCGAAGAAGACGACCCGGCCGTCGCGCGCCATCTCTTCGCAGAGACCTTCCTTGATCGCGTCGCGATAGGTGGTCTTGCCCTCGCCGTCGCGCTTGGCGCGCGGCAGCGGCTCGTAGAGTTTCGGGCCCTGGTAAAGCGACGGAACGGTGTCGCTGTTGCCGTCGGTGTACATGTATTTGATCACGTCGGCCGGATCGGGATCGGCGGCGTCGGCGGCGCGGCGGGCGGCGCGGGCGTTGCGCGCGGCAACCTTCTCTTCGAGCGCGGTCAGTTCTTTTTCGCTCAGGACCTTGCCGTCAACCAGCGCGGCGCGGAAGGTGGCCAGCGGGTCGACGTCCTTCCAGCGCGCTTCCTCCTCGCGGGTGCGATATTCGTTGCGCGGGTCGGAGAGCGAGTGGCCGTAGTAACGGTAGGTGTCGAACTCGAGCAGGACCGGGCCTTCGCCCTTCTCAATGATGGCGCGGGCGCGGGTGATCGCGTCGCGCACGGCGAGGATGTCCATGCCGTTGACGATTTCGGCATGCATGTTGTCGTTGTCGAACCCGGCGCCGCGGCGGGCGAGGTGATCGACGCCAGTCACTTCGCCGTCGGCGCGGCCGGTCATGCCGTAATGGTTGTTGATCAGGCAGTAAATGATCGGCAGACCGAATTTGGTCTCGGCCAGCGGGCCGTTGAACTGATCCTGGCTCGCCCAGTTCAGAGACTCAAGCACCACGCCGTTGGCGTAGGCGCCGTCGCCCGCGAACGAGCAGACCACGCGGCCCTTCATTTTTTCGTCGATGCGGCAGGTCATCGCCGCGCCGGTGGCGATCGGAATGCCGCCGCCGACGATGGCGTTCGCGCCGAGGTGGCCGACGCGGAAGTCGGCGATGTGCATGCCGCCGCCGCGGCCCTTGCCGTAGCCGTCTTCCTTGCCGAAGAGCTCGGCGATGGTGCGGAAGACGTGGTCTTCCATCACCGCTTCACGGAGTTCCTCGCCGGAGAGGCCGGCGCATTCGGGGCAGCGGGCATGGAGTTCCGCCTCGGTCATCCGGCGGATGGCGTGGAAGCCCTTGGCGATCGAGTCGCCGTGGCCGCGGTGGGTGCTGGTGATGAGGTCGGAGATGTTGAGCATCGAGCAGACGCCGGAAGCGGTCGCCTCCTGGCCGATCGACAGGTGGGTCGGTCCGCGGTAGTTGTAGTCGCTGATGACCTCGTAAGCGCCGGTGCGGCACTTGTTGATCATGTCTTCGAATTCGCGGATGACCAGCATCGACTCGTAAAGCTCGGAGGCTTCGGCCTTGGTGAGCTCCTTGCCCTTGTATGCTTCGCCCGGAGTCTTGGACCAGGTGTAGGCCGGAATCGGTTTGAGTTTGATGGTTTCCTTACGGAATCCGGGACCGCGATCGGAGAGATAATTGTTCGCCATGTTGCCTTTTTCCTTAACTGTCTGTTGGAGAGTTGCCTATGCTTGAATCACTTCTATCTTTCGCTTACGGAGCATTTTTACAAATTCGGGGGAGACGCCGGAGTCGGTGATCAGCGTCGAAAAGTCGTCGAGCGCACCGGCGTCCACCAGCGAAGCGCGGCCGAATTTCCCGGAATCGGCCAGCAGCACCGACTTCCCGGCCCGGCCGAGAATCAGTTTCTTGGTGAACGCTTCGCCGGGATCGGTGGTGGAGACTCCGGAGAGCGTCAGCCCGATGGTTCCGAAAAACGCCTTGCCGATATGCAGCATTTCGCCGATCGGCGCAGTCAGCGGGCCGACCATGGTGCGCGACAGCGGCCGGAATTCGCCGCCGAGCAGAATCAGCCGGTGGCGCGACTCCATCAGTTCGGCGGCCGCCATCAGCGAATTTGTGACGATGGTGAGTTCGCGGCGGCTCCCGAGCTTGCGCGCAAGCGCGAGCAACGTGCTGCCGCCGTCGAGGTAAATGGAGTCGCCGTCATCGATCAGCGCAAGCGCGGCTTCGGCGATGCGCTCTTTTTCTGAGGTGCGGATGGTGGCTTTCTCATGGAACAGCGGCTCGCGCTTTTCACTGTCGCCGACGCGGACCGCGCCGCCGTGCACGCGCAAAACCGCGCCGCGGTCTTCGAGCGACTGCAAGTCGCGCCGCACCGTCGCCTCCGACACCTGAAGTGCGCCGGCGAGTTCCGCGATGGTGCGCACGCCGTCGCCGAGCGCCGCGAGAATCAGTTCTTCGCGTTCCGGTGAAAGCAGTTTCCGGTTGTTCCCCTGATTGACCATGTTCATATTTTATCACATCTTTTCATTTTTGCAAGTTTTTGAAATGTTTTGAAAGAAATTTTCAACAATTTATTTTCCCCACGGCAAAAGATTGCATTGCTTTTTCCCATTTTCCTGCTAGATTTCCAATAGGCGATGAAGCGCCCGGTAAAAATAAGGAGGGATGCAAATGTGGAAGAACGCTGCGATTTTTGCAATGGCCGCCGTGATGACCGGCTCGGCCTGGTGTGCGGAGGAAGCTCAAACGACGGTTCTGCCCGCCACGGTAACCCCCGCGACGGTCGCGCCCGGCGGAAAACTGACGGTGCCCTACAAGTGGGAAGCGACGACGCCTTACGATAAGGATTTCAAGGTTTTCGTCCATATCCGCAAGGAGGGCGAAACCAAGCCGACGTTCCAGGACGACCACAGCCTGCCGGTGAAGACCTCCAGCGCCGATTGGAAAGGGACGATTCAGTATAACCGGACGATCACGATTCCCGAGAAGGCGACTGACGGCAGCTACATCATCGTCGTCGGGTTGTACGACAAGTCGAGCCGCGCCGCGCTGAAAGCGGGCGAAGGCGTCAAAGCCCTCGGCGGAAATTCCTGTCAGGTCGGCAGCTTCACCGTGAAGGACGACAGAACCGAGCTCCTGCCCGCGACGATTACGCCGGAAGAGGCCGCCCCCGGCTCGACGGTCAAGATCGAATACACCTGGAAAGCGCCGGAGCCGATGGACAGGGATTACCAGGCGTTCGTTCATTTCATCAAGGAGGGTGACAAGAAAATCGCGTTCCAGGGAGACCACGCGCTCCCGGTGAAAACGTCGAGCCCGGAGTGGAAGGATACGGTCCGCTACGAGAAGAACGTCACGATTCCGGCCGGCACCGCGCCCGGCACATACCGCGTCATCGTCGGACTCTGGAAGAAAGGGGATTCCCGCCCGGCGCTGAAAATCGGCGACGGCGTCACCGCCTCCGGCGGCAACAGCTACGTGATCGGCAACATCACCGTCAAATAGCGAATCTCACCGGCGGTCTTCCGCCAATGCGCGCCTGCGGTAGAAAAAGAGATATCGCAGCTTATTTTCGGACCCGATCCGGCGTCCGTAAAAAAGATGAAGTGTGCCGTTTTGCAGGTGCAGTTCGAGCGCATCGGCGGAGACCGTTCCCGGGATCGCCCGCGTTTTTTCCCAGTTCCTGCCGCCATCGAAGCTGACGGCGTAAAAGAGCCGGTGGGAAAGAGCCCGATAATCGCCGTTCTTGATTCCAATCCAAGCCACGGCAACCGTGTCCTCCTCGGCAGCGACCGCCGTCGAGACAACATACTTACATCCGGCGGAGAGTTTGCGCTCTCCGCTCCATCGCATGGTTTCGGTATTGAAATTGCGGTAGCAGAGATCGGCATTGCCGGGTCTTCCGACAAGCGAAAAATGCTGAAAATTGTTCCGTTCATCTTCCCAGATGAAGTGAACTTTCCCGTTTCCTGCGGCTGTAATGCCCCGAAACGGAAATTCCCAGGCGACCCCGCCGGTGAGTCGTTCCGGCTTGCTCCAGATCGTTCCGGGGCGGCAGCTCACCATGACATCGAGACTCCGGGGCAAACGCCAGGCGGCCCAGGCGGTCCCGTCCGCAACCCCCACCCGGATCGGCGCAAACGGAAAGACCCGGCCCGGCTCAACCGCAACGGTCCGGGTCGCCGGATCGAGCAGGAGATCGCCGACGACGGTGATTGCATCTTCCGCTTGCCCCTTCTCCAGATGCAGCTTCAGCAATCGCAGCCGCCAGGTGAGCCGGATTTCGCCGCGCGGAGCCGCCTCCGAGTTGGCGTAGCAGTTGAAATAGGCGATTTTCATGGCCTCCTTCGAAAAATCCGGATAGAGGGTCCGGGCGGGAATCGTCACCGTAACAGCGGAAGCTCCCGCGTTCTTCGGCCCGGGAGCGATTTGAATGGAGACCTGGTCCCTGCCGTACTCGGTCGTCACTCCCAGGAAACCGGAGTCGCCCTCCGGCAGCAGGGGTTCCGGCAAAAAATCATTTGATCCCCAGGCCGGGAGCGTATCAAGGCCGTCCCAGCCAATGACCGCTATGACACCGTCGCTCACGGGTGCTGCAAGACGCACTGGCGGTTTGTCGTAATTCCAAATCGGAACCGGGTGGTTGTAGATAAGTTTCCGCGGACTCCACCCGCCATCCTCCTCGAATTCCCCCCAGTAAAACGGCTCGATGACAAGCAGGATGGCTCCGGTCGCCGCAACCGCCAGCGCCAGAGGGAACCGAAAACTCCGGACCGATTTGGAGAACAGGAAGGGAATCGCGGCGAAACAGAGATATCCGGGCATCCAGAGAAGAGCAATTTCGGCGAAAAACACATTGCCCCGACTCCCGGTGAAATGGAGAAGCAGACCATATGCAATATTGACGCCGACAATGCAGCCGGCGGCCAGCAGAATGCCGACAGCCAGATACCGGCGCGGCGTGAGCGGGAATCCGGCGAGAAGCCAGCGAAGCAGGCACCCGGCAAACAGTGCCAGCACGGCGCTCCCGGCCACGCCGAGGATGACGGAGAAAAACGGATACAGGAGAGAAAGGAATCCCAGCAACAGCAACAACGCGATTTTATACGAAACGGCAGACCTTTTCACTCCAACCCTCCTTTGCGATTGATACACTTCCGGCAATCAGACGCTCCCCTTACTAATATCTTAGTCGAATGCGGCTATTTCAATGGCGGACGGGAAAAAAAAGCGCCCAGCATATGAACTTTAAAGTTCAATAAACACGCCATAAAAGTTCAACAAAATTCAAAAATAATCGGAACGGCTCTTGACATCCGGGTTTGTTTTGGTATAATTAATAGTGATGATCAATGAACATTAACCGATGAACAATAAACCAGAACGAAGCGACAAACAATGTTGGAATACTCGATCAGAGACATCGCCCGGCTGGCAGGCGTTTCGGTCGGCACGGTGAGCCGAATCCTCAACAACGCCTCCAACGTGGACGAGGAAATCCGGCGGCGCACGATGGATGTGATCCATCGGGTCGGCTACCGTTCCGGGCGGCGCGGCAGGCGGGCGGAGCAGAACGCGGCGGTTCGCCTGCCGAAACGGACGTACCGCATCGCGCTGCTTTCGCCCGGAATGAGCCCGGCGTGGAAAAGCAACGACCTCTGGGCCAGCTACATGGACGGCATCGAAACCGCCTGCCGTGAACGCGGCGGCCGGATCACCATGTACATGGCCGACGCCAAGCAGGAGGACGTCGTCCGCGAAATCGTCCGCAACACCGACGGCATCCTCGTTAAAATGGAAGAGACGCTCCCCGGCTATGTCAAGGAGCTGATTTCGCTGCTCCCGGCGGTCGGCTTCGGAACGGCGCTCTCCCTTGAACCCCTGCCCCAGGTGGTCGTGGACAACAACACCTCCGGCGTCATCGCCGCCGAACAACTGCTGAAACACGGACACCGCCGCATCGCCTTCATCAACCACGAGGCGCGAAAAAACGCCTTCATCGCCCGCTCCAACGGGTATCTCGAAGCGATGAAGTCGGCCGGGCAGTTCCGGCCCGAATACTTCTTCGAAATTTCGGGAAGAATGCAGGCCCAGCCCGCCGAACCGGAATTGACGCCGCCCGACATGACCGAGGTGCTCGACCGCATGCTGAGCCTCCCCGAACGGCCGACCGCGGTCATCGCCGCCAACGACTGGGCCGCGTGCGGATTCCTGCGCGCCTGCGAGGCCCGCGGCATCCGGGTTCCCGAAGAATTCAGCCTGATGGGGATGGACGGCACCGGCCAGCTCTGCTCGCTCCTGAAACCGGCGCTGTCCACCGTCGCCATGCCGTTCAACCGCGTCTCCCACTTCGGCTGCTGCATGCTCTGCGACCTGATCGACGGGGTGGGGCTCCATCAGCGGAACACGTCTTCCGTAATCCGCATCCCCGGCGAGTTCCAAAAGAGAGATTCCATCCGTTCCATCGAACAAACCCAAAAGGAAAGGTCTTTGTCATGAAACACAGAATGTTTACGCTGATCGAACTCCTCGTCGTGATCGCCATCATCGCGATCCTCGCTTCGATGCTGCTCCCGGCATTGAACCGGGCGAGGGAATCCGCCCGCCAGAGCAGCTGCCTCAACAATATGAAGCAGTACGGCACGATCCTCAACTTCTATGCGAACGACCAGAAGGACTTCTACCCGCCTTCGATCCGCAACAGTCAGGGAGTCAACCGGGTTCTCTATGATTACGGCTACCTCAAAGTCGGCGACATGAAGCTGATCCGCTGCCCCAACACCCAAGCCACCCGGATTCGCAGCAACAGCCTGATCGACGGGAAGAACTATGGCTCCAGCATCGTGCCCAACCTCTATGTCATGCCCAACGCCGTACCCGACACCGGCTCCTGGACCTACGCGAAATTCGGCAGCCCGTACCACAAGAAGATCTCCTCTTTCCGGAACCCGAGCAAATTGATGGCGGTCGGCGAATACATGACCTGCGGCTGGGACGCGGACCCCACGCTGGTCGCCTGGAACACCCTCTTTGAAATGCACGACGTCACCGCGCTGACCAATCCGATCAACTGGAACCACCAGAACGGCAAAAATATCCTGTACCTCGCCGGCAACGTCCGCAAGATGGTCCTCTCCAAGGTTCCGACCGTCGATCTCAAGAAAAAAGAACTTTGGGGAACCGTCACGGATCTCTGAGAGAAAGCAGGTTCAAGTGATCACGAGAACACATATCCGCGCCGCGGCGATGCTGCTGGCGGCGCTGGCGCTCCGGATCGAAGCCGGGCAGATCTACGACGCGAATAAACTCGTCTTCATGCCGTCCGACAACGGCGCCGACACCAAGGCGTTCGTGCCGGTCAAGGTGACTCCGGAACTGCTTGAAATCGACTTCGCCGACCAGAGCAAGGCCGACAACTATCTGCACATCAATTTCGGCAACCTCGACCTGACCCCCTGTCTGCCGGGCGGTTACCTCGAGGTCGACGCCGAAATCGACAATCCGATCCTGCGGCTCAACCCGTCGATGGCGGAGCCGGGCAACTTCTGGCCGACCCGGGTGTTCATCGAGCAGGAGATGAAACTCAAGCCGGGCCGCCACACCTACCGCTTCTACTTCGACACGTTGCTGCCGAAGCGGGTGGCGGCGCGGCGGGACAACCTCTATCTCTTCCTCCACGACATGGGCGGCGATTCGCACGGCAAGGCGAAATTCATCCTCCACGGCACCCGGCTGGTCAAGAGCGCCCCGGATTACCGAGAGGAGAAGAATCGGGCGTACCGCGATCAGTACAACTGGCGGAACTACCCCGAACTCGGCCGGTATTACCGTGGAAACTACGACCGCCTGGTCCCCGCCGAAGCGGTCGAGGGGAATCCCTTCGTGACCCGCACCAACCTCGACGGGACGTTCGAAAAAGCGTATCTCGGCGACATCACCTGGAAATATGACAAGCTCGCCGACACCTCGTTCGCGGACCCGGCAACGAAGCTCGCCGACGCCTCCGCCGTCACCGTGCCGGAGAAACCGGCCGCGGACCGGAAGGGCGGCTACTACGTCTACCGCCGCGACTTCCGTTTCGAACCGAAGGCGGGCGAAAAGGTCTATCTCAAGATCGGCGACCTCGCCGACACCGCCGAACTCTATCTCAACGGCAAGCGGATCGGCACCCAATCGAGCGTCCGCAAGCGTCACGAATGGGTGCTTGAAAACGGCTCCCGGCAGAGCAACACCTGGGGCAAGCCGATCGGCGAAGTGGTCAAGTTCCAGCACTTCGAGCGGATGGGCATCCCCTGCCCGTTCGACCCCGCCGACCTGCCTCAAGGCGAAGAGATGATGCTGCCGATCTACACCGGGGAGTACCCTTGGAATTACGTCTTCGACGTGACCGACGCGCTCAAGGCGGGCGAAAACACGCTCGCCATCCGGCTCTACAACAATCCGGTCCGGGGGTACTGGGTCTACCGCCACACCGAAGACCGCACGTTCCGCAACGAATCCGGCATTTTCGGCAGCGTCGAACTGCTGGCCGAGCCGTACCCGGCCTTCCTCCGGGCCGACGCGCCCGTTGCGGGGAAAGTGGCCGCGAACGGCGAAGTCGAACGAACCATCTCCGGCAAAGTCGCCGCCGGGACGAAACGGGTCGTGCTCACCGGCGAAGGCCGCAAGGTTGAACTCCCGGTCGACGCCGACGGCGAGTACAAGGGAACGCTGACGATTCCGGCCGACTTCAGGCGCCACGCCTTCACGCTGACCGCGCTCGACGCGGAGGGCCGCGCCGCCGACAGCCGCAATGTGGAATTCAACGGCTCGGTGATCGAGCTGCGCGACGGCAAACTCTATGTCAACGGCGACCGGTTCGTCATCCGCGGCATCAATTCCGGGACCGGCATCGAGTGGGACAACGGCCGCCGCCAGACCCGGCGGGAATGGCTGCGCACGCTGACCGGATACAAGCAGCTCGGATTCAACGCCCTCCGCATCGAGAGCGCCACCCCGCAGCAGCTCGACGACGCGCTCGAATACGGGTTGCTGGTGATGCCGGTCTACGCCGCCGGTTCCTGCAACACCAGCGAAGTGGCGCTGGGCAACCTGGCGAAGCCGGACCACGCGTTCAACACCGACGCCCATCGCGAAATGGCGATCGAGCTGGCGCAACACCCGAACATCCTCTTCTGGAATTCGGGCAACGAGAACCACCACACCGCCGGATACAACGACAAGGTGCTGATGGACGAGTACCTGACCGCCGCCCAAACCGCGCTCCACCGGTTCGACCCGGAACGCCGCCCGGTCACCTACGCCAATCTCGACACCTTCGGGACCTACTGGTTTTTCACCGCCGGCCAGGATGTGCTCGGCTACAACAGTTATCTCTTCCCGGCCGACTTCCGGCGGATGATGGCGGCGATCTACGGCGAAACCAAGATGCCGATGGTCTTCTGCGAATGGGGCCTCACCGAGAATGAAACCAAAGGCACCGCGCTGCGCAAGGCGGATGTCGCCAAGTGGGAGAAGCTGATGGAGGAGAAGCTCGCCATCCTGCGCGACGCGCCGGGCTGCGTCGGCGGCTTCCTCTACGCCCACCACGGCGAGCTCGGCGACACCCGCGGCCGCGAGTGGCTCCAGAAGGAGATGGCCTCCTTCCGCCTCACCCGCGAAAACGGCACGCTCAAGTTCGAGAACCAGGACGTCTGCACGCTGCGCAAGGTGCAAATCCAGATCGTCTCCCCCGACGATGTCATTGCGAGCGAATGGCTCGATGAACTCAAACCGGGGCGTTCGCTCCGGATTCCCTGCCCGAACGGAACTCCCGACGCGCTGCGGGTCGAGATCAGTTTCGAAACCCACCGCGGACTCAACCAGAAATACACCCGGATGCTGAACCGGGTCGAAGAGGTCAAGTGATCATGAAGCAGACATTTTTCGTCGCGCTCGTTTGCGCGGCGGCCGCCACCCTCGGAGCCGGGGAATTCTACCGGCTCAATCTCACGGAACTCACCCCCGGAAGCGTGTTCGTCAAGACCGATGCGGCGGGGAAACTCTCCTCGCTCCGCCCGACCTGGGGAATGTGGCCGCGCACGCCGGACTCCGCCGGAATCAAGGTGGTGGAGCGCGACGGCGTCAAGGCGCTCGAAGTCCAGCCCGGCTTTCAGGTCAACACCAGCGAATGGGACGGCGCTTCGAACGACGCCCAGCAGAGCGTGGCCTACTGCCGCTTCCGCGTTCTCATCCCGACGCTCACCGGCAGCGGAATCGTCGGCTCGCTGCGGCTCCAGCAGCTCAACAACCGCACCGCCGCGTTTGTCAGTTTCGAACGCAAGGGCGACGCCTTCGACATCATCGCCGGGAACGGCGACGGCAAGGGCGGAATCGTCTGGAAGAAGGCGGGCCGGGTCGAACCGGGCAAATGGTTCACCATCGACGTCAAGCTCGACTTCAACACGAAAACCTTCGACATCGCGGCGGACGGACGGGACCGGCTCACCGGGCTCAACTTCCGCCACGCCTCCGCCTGGGTCGGCACCATGTGGCCGGAGAATCTGAACTCGCGCGCGTACCGCTACGATATCGAGGCGACAGCGATGCCGATCCTGGTCTCGGAGGCGGTCTTCAGCTCGGACCCGATTGCGGAGCGCTGACGCAACGCGCCCGTCCACGTGAACTTTAATGTTCAAACCATTGATCAGAATGTTCAACAATATGAGAAAATATCCGGAAATGCGCTTGACTTGCCCCCGCCGTTCCGGTATCATTAATGGGAAACATTCGATGAACACAACGGAACAGGGGCAAATCAGCATGGCAGACTATTCGATCCGCGACATCGCCCGGATGGCGGGCGTTTCGACCGGCACGGTGAGCCGGATTCTCAACAACGCGGAAAACGTCGACGAGGAGATCCGCCGCCGGACGCTCGAGGTGATCCGACAGGCCGGTTACCACTCCGGGAAACGCGGCAGGCGACCGGAGAAACCCGCCGCCGACGCTCCCCGCGCGAAACGCATCCGCAACCTCGCGCTGCTCTCGCCGGGGATGACTCCGGCGTGGCGGGGCAACGAGCTCTGGGCCAGCTATATGGACGGCATCGAAACCGCCTGCCGCGAACGCGACGGGCGGATCACCATGTACATGGCCGACGCGAACCCGGAGGAGATCGTCCGCGAAATCGCCCGGAGCGCCGACGGCATTCTGGTCAAAATGGAGAACCGGCTGCCCGATTACGTCCGGGAGCTGATTTCCATGCTCCCCGCGGTCGGATTCGGCGCGGCGCACACCTTCGACCCGCTGCCGCAGGTGGCCGTCGACAACAACGCGGGCGGCGTCATCGCCGTCCGGGAGCTGATGAAACGCGGGCACCGCCGCATCGCCTTCCTCAACCACGAAGCGAACAACGAAATTTTCGTCGCGCGTTCGAACGGATACCTCGAAGCGATGAAGTCGAAAGGCTGTTTCCGCCCGGAATACCTCTTCGAACTGCCGGGCAGAACGCCGGGCAAACCCGCCGAACCGGAGCTCGATCCCCCCGATCTCGTCGCCGTGCTCGACCGCATGAAGGCGCTCGCCGAACCGCCGACCGCGGTGATCGTCGCCAACGACTGGGGAGCATTCGGGTTCCTCCGCGCCTGCGAAACACGCCAAGTCCGTGTTCCCAACGAATTCAGCGTGGTCGGGATGGACGACTCCGGCAAGCTCTGTTCGCTCCTGACCCCGCCCCTCGCCTCGGTCGCCATGCCGTTCAACCAGGTTTCGCATTTCGCCTGCTGCACGCTCTGCGACCTGATCGAAGGAGTCGGGCTGCACCAACGCAACACCGCGTCGGTGGTCCGCATTCCCGGCGAATTCCACGAACGGGCCTCGATACGGACGCTCGACCCGATTTTCAGTTGAAACCCCACTCACCAACCCAGAGGATGATTATGATGAAACTTCGGAACTCCCTCGCCGCCTTCGCCGCGGCCTTCACCCTCTCCGCCGGGGCGGAGACCATCGGCGACCCCTACGCCGTCTGCGCCCATGTCAGCCGTGGCGAATGGCAGTTCGCCCAACAGACCTTCACGAAGATGAAGGAGGCCGGAATCCGCTGGGTCCGCACCGATTTCGATTGGAAATATACCGAGAAGGAACAGGGGAAATGGGAGTATTCCCACCTCGACCGCCTGATGAAACTCGCCGGTTCGGAGGGAATCACCGTCCTGCCCATCCTCGATTACGACGTGCCGTGGGCGACTCCGGCGTGGAAGCATCTCGACTTGTGGAGCGCCTACGTCCGCAATCTGGTGACCCGCTACCCGCAGGTCAAATACTGGGAGATATGGAACGAGGAGAACTCCAAATCGTTCTGGCACGACGCCCCGAGCGGCGCGAATTACGCGACGCTGCTCAAGCGCTCTTATCAGGAGATCAAGGCGGCCGCGCCCGGCGTCACCGTGCTCTACGGCGGAACCGCGGGCGTGCCGCTGCCCTTCATCGACGAGTCGTTGAAGGCGGGGGCCGGAGAAGGCTTCGACATCATGAACATCCACCCCTATCACTGGACCGGCGTCCCGGAAGAGATGTTCAACGATCTCCGCGAGCTGTACAAGACGATGGCGAAATACGGCGCCGGCGACAAGCCGGTGTGGATCACCGAAGTGGGCTGGGCGACCGCCAAGCCGCCGCGCTTCTACGTCGACATCCTGCCCCCGGTGCTCGCCCGGGCGGGGATCGACCCGGCCAAGTGCGACGTCGCCGTGGTCAACGACCCGGAGAAGGGATTCTTTGAAGCCCCCAACTTCATCGCCGACTACAACCTCGGCATGTTCCGTTCGGTGAAGCGCATCACGCTGGCCGGACTCGGCAAGTTGGATGTGAAACAGTATCCGGTGCTGATGCCCTCGACCTCCGAGGTGTTCCCGATGTCCGAATTCCCCAAGCTGGTCGATTACGTGAAGCGCGGCGGCACGCTGATCCTGCCCGCCGGGCTCCCCTTCTACCATGACCTTCAGCTCGACGGCAAAGGCGGCGCGAAGAAGGTTCAGGTCAACGACCGCTACCTCGGGCAGCTCCACATCGGCTGGGAGACCTGGTGGGTCAAATCCACGGTTCCCGGGCAGGAAAAGTGGCAGAAACCGGGCCCGGAGTTCACCGGCAAATTCGAAGTTAATTTCAAGCCGGCCGGCCGCTTCTTCAATGCGGCGAACCTGAAAACGGGCGACGAGTTCATCCCGGTGATCGAGGCGGGAACCGATGATTACAAGGGTGCGGTCTGCGCGCTCTACAAATTCAACAGCGACCTCAAGGGCAACGTGATCGCCTATTCCGGAATGGGGGCGATCGATTCCACCACCGAGAAGCGCCAGGCCGAAATGCTGCCGCGCACCTATCTGGTGGCGCTTTCGGAAGGCGTGCAGCGCATCTTCTGGTACAACTTCCGCGCCGGTGAGTGGCAGCCGGACGAGCGGGAACACCATTTCGGCATCGTCCACAAGGATTTCTCGCCGAAACCGGCCTATCTCGCCTATAAGACGATGACCGCCATGCTCCCGCCGGACTCCACCCGCCCGCAAATCACGGTGCACGGCAAGGTCTATCTCGCCAACTGGAAGCGGCCCGACGGCAAGCGCGTCTGGGCGGTGTGGACGGCCGAGGCGCTCCAGAAAGTCAATCTCAAACTCACCGGCAAGACGGAACAATCGCTCAATCATCTGGGCGAAGCGGTTCCGGCTCCGGCGGGCGCTTACACGGCCAATCCGTCGATCCTCTATCTGGTCGGTCCGGAAAAAGTCGAACTCAATCAATAACCGGGTGAAGTGATGAATCTTCGTACGTTTCTGGAAGAATCCCCGTTCGTAACCTTCCTCGAAAGCTGCTGGGACGGGGAGTGTTATCAGGAGTTCCCGGTCGCCTCCGGCAAAATCGGCTGCGATCCGGGCGGCGTCAACGCGCAGGTGCTCTTTTTCCTCGTCTACGCGGAGAAGCTGAAACTGCGCAACGCGATTCCCGGCCGGGCGGCGAAACTGGCCGTCCGCCTGGCGGGGCTGGTCCGCGAGGACGGCCTCTGCCGGACCAACGACGGCGTGTCGGACCACCCCGCCTACGCCTCGACCATCGGCGACGCGCTCGGCACCGCCGTCCGCTATGCCGACGTCATCGGCCTCGACGCCGCCGGGCGCAAAACCGTGCTCGCCGCGCTCGTCCGGCTGGCGGAGAACCATCCCCGGCTGCGCTTCCCCGAGGGGGCCCACGGCAAGACCCAGCAGCTCCGCTTCGAGCTGCGCGTCTATTACTGGATGGCGCAACTCTCCGGCATTCCGGTCTGGAAGGAGCGGTTCGAAACCCTGCTCGCCAACGGGCTTCACGCCTATCGTTCGCCGGTCGCGGTGGACGGCCCGCTGGTCCAGCCCAGCTTGAACCCGGATTGGACGTGGAACTATGTCGGCGGCGGCGGCATCACCGACCAGCACTCGACCAACACCCACACCCCGGCCTACTACTGCACCGAGCCGAACGGCTTCATGTTCGTCTACCTCCACGCGATGAAGAACGGCGTTTTCGGCCGCCGTCCGGAACTCGACGGCTTCTGCCGCAACTACATCGCCGGGCTGCTCCGCAACCTGAGCCGGGGCGGGCACCTGGCCAGCGATCTCGACGGTTACGGCATCCACCGCGCCTGGTACGGCCCGGTGCTGATCGAAGGAATTCCGCTGGAATCGGCGGCGCTGGCCGCCGTGCTCGGCGAAGCCGACCTCGCCGGATACTGCCGCTGGTACATCGACCGTTTTGTGGAGTTCGTCGAGAACCGCCCGACCTACGCCGAGAGCGGACTGCCTGAAGCGCAGCCGTTCGGGCAGAAGATCAACATCGAGGCGCAATTTTCGCAGCTCGCCTCGGCCCGCTTCTACGGCTCCATCGCCCGCGCGCTGGCCGAGTTCGGCGAGGTCGAAGCCCTCAAAAGCGCCGAGCCGCCCTTCTTCGGCTCGTATGCGTGGGAGGCGCAGTGGCTCAGGGTCAGTTCACCCGCCTACGAGACCTCGTTCGCCGGGTACACCTGTTTGCGCAACATCCCGGTGGTGCCGCGCTACGGCGACCCCAACCTCGGCACGCTGATCGGCGGCGCGCCGCTGGCGACGCTCTGCGCCGGAGACGAGCTGCTGTACGCGGCGAGCTTCCCGGTCTCCTCGCTCTGGCACATCGAGGCGGACGACCACAACGGGCGGCGTTTCGTGAGCTGCTCGACCTCTCCGGAAGACGACGCGACGCTCACCGTGCGCGGCCCGCAGGGAGAACTCCTCACCTCCGCCGATTTCGATCCTTACGAGCCGCCGTGCAACTTCTTCCTGAAACCCGGCGAATTTCTCGAGGCGGCCTGGCAGCGGCGGGAACGGCGCTACAAGCTCGACTTCCACGTACACAACCGCTATTGCGCCGACCGCATCGAGCTGGAATTCGGAATGCGCCACATGGCAGGGCATTACTGCGACCGGGTGACCTTCGTGCTGCCGGTTCCGCTGGTCGACGCCGAATTTTCGGCGGACGGAAACACCTTCCGCCCGCTCGAAGAGCTCGACGGCGTCCCCGCCGCCATCCGCTGGGGGAAGACACGGAAGTGCACCATCCGCGACATCGAACTGCCGGGGGTGGAGAAGAGCAAGCTCGAAGTCAAATCCGTCCCGCTCCCGGCCACGCCGGGAATGCCGGGCGGCGCGAACGCCTTCTCGCCGCACCCGACGCAGCAGCTCCGCTTCGAAGTGACGCCCGGCGTCACGGCGCGGATGCACCGGATGCGCTGTACGCTTACTTTCGACTGACCGGCGATGTAACGGCGGCCTCCCGGAGACGGGCGGCCGCCTCGCCCGCGATCCGGAGATAGCGGTCGGGCGGTCCCGGTACGGCGAGATAACGACTCTTTCCGCCTCCCTGCGGCGGCTGCGGGTCGAGCTTGAAGATCGCCGTGCCCTCGTCCATCTCGTCGAACATGGCGACGTAGATCATCCGCGCGCCGCACTCTTCCGCCAGCGCAAACTGGCGTTGGAAGAACGCGCCGTTTTCGCGCGGAATCAGGTCGAAACCGCGCCCCTTCAGATTTCCCCACGAAAATCCGGGGAAGACCACCGGCAGGAATCCGACGCCGCGCGCTCGACACCACTCGAAATCCGGGCGGACCGTGTCGCGGTAGTAGCTGTCGACCTCTTTCGAGGAGAAGCGGCCCACCATCCACGGCGAAACGAGTTCGGCTCCGGCCAGGATCGCCCGGACCTCGTCGGCCCCCGGCCCGGTCCGGGTCCGCCACTGGGAGTCGGCCCCGATCAGGAGCGCGAACCCGAGTTCATGCGCCAGAGTTACCGCGCGCCGGAACAAAGGAATCGAGCCGGGCCGTTCGGCGAACAGCCCCCACAGCCCGAGCAGCGGCCTGCCGCGATCGCGGAGGCAGCGCCCGTCGCGGAAGATTCCGGAAGCGGCGAGGGTACGCAAATCGCGTTCGAGCACCGCGAACTCCTCGCAGCCGGAGGTGTCGTACATGAGCGTCCAGACGCGGCCGTGGTTCCGTGCCGCGTTGCGGACATTTTCGAAGACAACGTCGCTGTTCTCCCGGCCGTCCGCGGTACGAACCTCCTGCAGGAAACGCTGGAAGAACACGCCCGAAATGCCGTATTCGCGCATCCAGCGGAAATGGCGGTCAACCGTCGCCGGATTGCGCGAGCTGAACACGGCGGCGGACGTGCCATCCGGATTCCTGAGCGGCGTTTCAACCCGTTCGCCGGGAGCGGCTTCGCTCATATCCGGCCAGCAGTCGATGCCGGACGACCCGGCGTCGAACCGCCCGTCGACGCCGCGATAGTGACGCCAGCCCCGGTCGGACCCGTCGCCGGGGGTGTTGAACCACCCCTGGTATCCGCAGAGCAGCAGCCCCTTCGGGGTGTCGTTCGGCACCGTCTCCGGCGGCGGACCGGCCTGAACGGCGGTCCAGCCGGAGAGGAGCAAAGCGAACAGGGCGAGCCGTTTCATCCGTTCAACGGACCCGGATGGTTTTGTCCGGAGACTCGCCGGTCCCGTTGTAGAATTCGGCGTCCACATGGTCCGCGTAGACTTTGAGCAGCAGATACCCCTCGCCGTCGGCGCGGAAGAAGCGCCGCACATGGGGAACCGCCGCCGCGAAAAGCTGTTTGCGGAACTTCTGCTTCGAATCGGAGGCGGGCTTCTCGTCGGCAAGTTCCGGCGTATAACGCTCCGCCCCTTCGAGCACATTGCGGAACACTGGTTTTGCGGAACGCATCACGCTGTTGACGGCAAGTTGGTAAAAGGTGCCGTTCTTGCCCTGATATTCGATCATCGCGGCGCGGTGGAGGTGTCCGCAAAGAACGATCGCATTCGCCTTTTCCAGCATCGCGATCAGCCGCGCCCGTTCCGCCTCCTGCCCCGGCTTCGCCAGCAAACTCCAGTCGGCGCGGTATTCGAACGGAATGACCGGGTAGTGGGTCACGACAAAAAGATTCCGGGCGGAACGGTTCTCCCCGAGCTGCCGCTCCAGCCAGTCCAGGTCCGGCTCCATCGAGTCGAAGAAGACGAACGCATCTTTTTCATGGGTAACGACATAGTTCGCCTCGTCCACCGAGCGGCCGAGTTCCTTCGCGAGGAACGGCAGCAGCGTGGAGCGGTAGGCCTCCTTCGCGCCGGGTCCGGTGATGTCGTGGTTGCCCTTGGTGACCAGAAACGGCACGGATATCTTCGACTTGACCTGTTCGATCGCGTCGCAGAACATCTTCTCCTGAAGTTCGCGGCTGCCGCACAGCCCCTCGGTGAAATCGCCGAGCTGGATGACGAACGGCGTTCCCGATTTCGCCTGACCGGCGACCGCCGCCACCAGCAGCGGGGCGAACTCGGTCGAAGCCTTGGTGTAGTTGATGATCTGCGACCGGTCGCGCGGATATTTCTCGTTCAGGAACGCCTTGTCGTGCAACTCCATGCGGTCGTAATGGAAATCGCCGAGAACCGGCACGCGGTAGAGCGGTTCGTCGGCGCAGAGCCGGAGCACCGCCAGAAGCGCGACCGCGGACAAAAGGAATCGTTTCATATACATTCCGCCGTCAGTTGTAGAGATAGTTGCAGAAATAGGTGTCCTTGTTCTCCAGCGAATTGAGAGCAGCGAAGGCGACCGCTTCGGCGTGGCCGTCGGCGAAGATGATGTTCGCCCGGCCGCTGTGCCGGGCCGCGGGCTGCTCGGTGCCGGATTTCGGACCGGTTCCGGTCGGCATCTTCCAGTTGCCGCCCGACTGCGCGCCGGTGGTCCAGGTCATCCAGGCCACGTAGGTGAGCGGCTGGCCGTTGACGACATCGACCGGGCGGCCGGAGTCTCCGATCGCCGCCGTCTGCGAAGGTTTCGTGATCCGGCCGAGTTTGGTGGACCCCTGTTTCACCATGCTGCTGTTGGCATAGGCATAGCGCATCAGCGTGCGGTTCGCACCGTAACCGCCGCCCCAGTAGGTGCCCAGCATCTCCGAAGGAGTGAGGCCCGGACAATGCCAGACGCCCTTCTCCGGGCTGACCTGGTTGTTCGGGTCCTTGTACACCGAATCCGGCGCGATGTAGCCCGAGAGCGCCTGATGCCAGGGGTTGGTGAAGTTGATCGGGTTCGACCCCGGGTTCCCGTCGCTGAAATTCGGCAGGTAACCCGTGCAGTCGTTGGCGTACATCGACAACGCCATGCCGATCTGCTTGGCGTTGCTCATGCACGCGGTGGCCTGCCCTTTCGATCGGGCTTTGCCGAGCACCGGAAGCAGCATCCCGGCCAGGATCGCGATGATGGCGATCACGACCAGGAGTTCTATCAGGGTGAAATTCTTTCTCATGTCATTCTCCTTGGTTTTGCCGGCGATCCGGCGGTTCCCTGTGAATGACAGATAAGATACCCGAAAAAAGTTTAGATCATGCCAGCGGGATATTCAGTTTCGATGAAATATTCTTCAGGCATTCCCGATAGTAACCGAAGTTGTAGGGGGTATGGCCGAGGAGATAGTGATTCCACTTCCATTCGCCGTCCACCTCCCACTCCAGCTGGTACATCCGGGGTTTTCCGGTCGAAACCCGGATCGCGCCGATCTTCTCGCAGCAGTTCGCGCCGCAGGCGTATTCCCCCGCCGCAAACACTTCGCCGGTGAGCAGGTCCGAAACCCGGTACCGGCCGGAGATCGGGCGCATCAGGCTGTTGTCGAGCCGGAGTTCGCAATGCCACGCCGCCGGTTCCCCCATGATGAGCAGCGTCGGCTGCTGGACGTTCCGGATGTAATAGTAGGCGAGCTTCTTCGCGTAGTAGTAATCGACCACCGCGTCGGAAATCTGCGGCCAGCAGTCGATCACGTTCCACCAGATCAGCCCGGAGCGTTTCCATTTGCCGAACCGGAAATTCTCGATGAAGAACTTCACCGCCTCGGCCTGAACCGCCTGCGACGCGGTCACCAGCTCTCCAAGCTCTTCCGGAATCGTACCGAAGGTGTTCTCGACCTGGTCGAGGAACAGCTTGATCCGGTAGGCATAGGGGCCGTCGGAAAGGCCGTAGGGCTGGGCGGCGTGAATCAGGTACTCAGGGTCGTCCGCCTTCGGGTAGAGATGGCCCGGCGACAGAAATTTTTTCAGGCTCTCGACGCCGGGGATGGCGTGGTAGCCGGTTTCACTGGCGAAACAGGCGGTGTGCAGCCGGTAGAAATCGCCCTTGTACTCGTCGCGCGGCCCCCAGAGGTGCTGCTCCGGCGCATGGGTCGAACGGCCGCCGTACTTGACGCAGGAGTCGGTCAGGAACGGCGAGCTCGGCAGGTAGTCGCGCGACGGATCGAAGGAGAGCACCGCCCGCTTGAGCACCTCGCGGGTGATCCGGTTGTTCGAAGGAATCTGCCCGTCGCCCCGCCACTGCGACGCCTCGTCGCACTCGTTGTCGCCGCACCAGAGCGCCAGCGACGGGTGGTTGCGAAGTTTCCTGATCACCGTCGCCGCTTCGTCGGCGATCACGCGGGCGAAGTCGTCGTCCTGCGGCGGCGTCAGGCAGGCCAGCATGAAATCCTGCCAGACCAGCAGCCCGTTTTCGTCGCACCAGTCGAAAAAGTCGTCGTCCTCGTAGACGCCGCCGCCCCAGCAGCGGACCATATTGCAGTTGAGGTCGGCGAAAAGCGCCAGGCTTTTGAGGATGCGTTCGCGTTCCTCGCCGTGCAGCGCGTTGGCCGGAACCCAGTTCGAGCCGAGAATGAAAACCGGCTCACCGTTCAAGATGAAGTGAAAACGCCCCGAACCGTCGGCGCTCAACTCCTCGGTGCGGTCGAGCCGGATGGTGCGGATTCCGGTGCGGAACTGTTTGACGGCGACCGTCTCCCCGTTATGGATCAGTTCGAGGGTCACCTCGTAAAGCGCCGGTTCGCCCCGGCCGCGAACGGTCCAAAGGCGGGGTTCGGGGATTTCGAAGCTGGTCCGCCCGGAAACGAAGTCGGCCCGGAAGCGCTTTTCGAACCGGCTCTCCCCGTGCCGCATGGTCAGCCTGCCCTCGAACCCGGTCAGCCGTTCGGCGGCGGTTTCGAAATTCCAGTCGAGAATGAGCCGCGCCGACAGCTTCGACGCGTTGGCGGTGTAGAGCATCACGTCGGTCCAGCGGTCGGCCGGAATCCGCTCCAGCGCGACGCCGCGCCAGAGGCCGCCGCCCACAAGGCGCGGCGCGATGTCCCAGCCGTAGGAGTGGTTCGCCTTGCGGATATAGAGCGCCTCGTAGTTGTACGGCTGCGCCGCGGCGACCGGCGGGCGCGAAAATCTCCGCGCCGCATTGACCGCGCTGCGGATCACCACCTCAAGCGTATTTTCCGCCGCAAAATCCACCCGGCCGGTCACATCGAACCGATGCGCGATGAACATATTGTCCACCTCGCCGATCCGCTCGCCGTTCAGCCGGACCTCGGCGATGGTATCCACGCCTTCCAGCACCAGTTCCAGCCGTTCGTCCGCCCCGACCGGCGCGGCCTGGAACGTGGTCGAACAGGTGAAATCGACAAATTCCCAATCCCGCAACTTCGCCGAGTTCTCCCCGAAATAGGGATCCGGGATGATCCCGGCCCGGTGCAGGTCGCCGATCACATTGCCCGGAACCCGCGCCGGTATCGTCTTGAGCTCCCCGCTCTCCGGATGGTTGAACGCCAGTACCCACTCCCCGTCCAGTCGCTGCATCGCCGCCTTTTCTTTCGCTTCCATTTGACCGCCGCCCCCCTGTTTTTATTTTGCGCAAAATATCGTTACTGGTTAGTATATCGCGGAAACCGCAAGAATCAAGCAACGGAATCGCTTTTTCATGATTATTTTGCGCAAAAGAATTGCAAATCGGGCTATCCGGCAGTATCGTATAAGGATATGGCAAGAAAAGCAAAACCGGTCAGTATATCGAGCATCGCGGCGGAACTCGGAATTTCGGCGGCGACAGTGTCGCGCGCCATCAACAACCGGGCGGGCGTCAGCGAGGAGCTCCGCCGCCGTGTCGGCGTGTTGCTGGAGAAATACCGGTTCCGCCCGACCTATCCGGCCAGCCGACTGCCGCGTCTCGCGGTGGTCACCGGCAGCCCCTCCATAACGCCCTATGCCGCCGCGGTGCTCTCCGGAATCTACCGCTGCGTCGGCGAAGGCAACGTCTCCGCCGCGGCGATCGTGGTTCCGCCCGCCACCGCCGACAAGCTGCTCGACCTGGTCCGGGATCAGCAGTGCTCCGGCATCATCCTGATCGTCCCAGCCTATTACGCCTCGCAGTATCGCAATCTTTCGGAATCGGGACTGCCGGTCATGCTGGTCGACGAAACCGCCGAAGTCCCTGGAATCGGATACGTCGACAACGACTCCTTCGCCGGCTCCCTCGAAGCGGCGCGCCACCTGATCGCCCTGGGGCACCGCGAAATCGGCTTCATCACCAGCGATTCCGACACCTCCAACCACCGCGACCGGTTCAACGCTTATAAACAGGCATTGAACGAGGCGGGAATCGATTTCGACCCCGCCCGGGTCACCGGAGCAATCAAAGGCATCGAGATCATGGAGTCCGGCTTCCTCGCCATGCGGGAACTTCTTGACCGCAACCTCCCCCTCACGGCGGTGATGGCGATCAACGACGAAGTCGCCCTCGGCGCACTCTCGGCGGCGAAAACCGCCGGACGACGCGTCCCCGAAGACATCTCCATCGTCGGCTTCGACGACAACAATTTTTCGGAATTCCTCGACCCGCCGCTCACCACCGTGCGGCACGAAGCGGAACAGGCCGGCTACCTCGCCGCCCGCGCCATCGACGAATACCTCCGCAGCGACACCCCCCTGCCCCGCCAGGTCCTCCCCACCCGCCTGGTCATCCGCCGCTCTTCCTCGTCTGTTTTATAAATATCGAGGGAGCCGCCCCCATCACCCTTTTCAAAAAAAGCGGAATAAGCGGGCATTTCCGAGCAGCGGCGGATCTTGGTCATTCATTGGCGGAACGACGGTCCGGAGGAGGCGGGAACAGGGCTTTTATTTCCCTGCGGTACAGGAGATAGAGGAATCCGGCATAAAAGATTGCCATAAGTACGCTTCGCCATCCAATTCCACCGGCAATAGGCATTCCAAGCTTTCCCAGGAAAAGCAGCAGGAAAAGGCCAAGACAGAACCAGAAATAGCAAATCAGGCATTTCCGCCAGAAGTCCATTCGAACAAGAAGTCCGATCCCGCCGAATATGCACAGAACATCTCCCCAGGGGACCCACACGGAATGCCCGGTCATCATGTCGAGGACGCTGATCAACAGACCGAGCAGGCTGTTGAGAATCAGGAACCAGCCGATCAGGTTCAGCACCGCCGCCCATTTTGCTTCCGGCTTCATCCGGTCACCTCCGCTCTGAATCGGTGGAGTCATCCTGCGCCGGGGCAAAAGTCCGGCATTGCGCTTTCACCTTCGGGTGATGCAGAATGAAGAGGCATCCGGCATAAAAAACCGTCAGAATCAACACGATCCAGAACAAAACGGTGCGAACTGAAGCCGATACCGCCGGAGCGACAGTGGCGCGCGACCAGAGCAGCAAAATCAACAGAAAAGCGGAAAACTGCAGCCATAGAAAGAAGAGAAGAAGTTTGCGCCGGCTCTCGCTGCGATACAGTACCCCCCGTGCCGCAAAAATAATCAGGAGGTCGCCGAGGTTGATCATCAGGCAGTCGCAAAAAAACGAACCGATGATTCCCCCGGCCAGGCTGAGCCCGCTGATGATAATCAGGGCGCGGGCGACAACTGTTAATGCGTTATTCCATTTCGTCTCCGGATTCATGGCAACCCCCATTTTCTTAAATTATCATATCATAAGATGTTGCAATTTTCAAACGGAGATGAAGAAAACCTTGAAAAAGCGAAAATCCAGTGATAACTTATGGCAAACCGGAAGGGAGGGAGCAAAATGAATGTGACGTTCAGTCAGGTTGCCAAGCCCGGGGAAATCAGACAATCGCTCTGGGAGTACTACAGCTACTATTGCGGACTGTCCCCGGCAAAAACAATCTTCGAACTGCTGCTGTACTTCGGCGCCGCCGCGGCGGGACTGCTGTTCGGCTGGGGGCTGATGGTCCTGGTCGGCCTGATCGGGCTGATCTATGTGCTGGCGCGCACCCTGGGTTTCTTCGCCTACTGGGTCCGGATGAAGCGTTTTCTCGCCATTGAAAAAGCGTTCGAGATTCCGGCGGAGTACCGTCTCACCGACGACTGTTTCGAGCTGGAGCGCGGCAACAACAAAATCCGCCGCGATTATCACCAGATTTCCAGCTTCTTCATCAAAAACGGCACGGTGACGCTGATGACGGCGAAACTGCTCGTCGGCGTTTTTTCGCGGAAGGATTTCCCCGACCAGTTCGACGAATTCATCGAGAACCTGAAACGGTGCGGAGCCGTCGACAAGACGCCCCGCGGCCTCCGCCGCTGGCTCTTCCCAACGATTCTGGCGGTGATCGCCGCATTGCTCTACGGTTCCGTCCTGCTCCGGATCTTCACGGAGTGCGCCTGCGAGTGAGTCAAGAGTCAAGTCGACGTAACTCATAAGAGCGGGACCGGTTATAGCCCTGCCTTTCCACAGGCAGGGTTTCTCTTCTCAATACCGCCCCAATTCGCTCCCCACGTCCAGGAAGTAGCGGTAGGTTTCGTATTCCGTCGATTCCGGGATGGAGTGATCCGAGTGGAAGATGAAGCCGGAATTCTGTTTGACAAACGGAATTTTGCTTTCCAGCTCGCGGCGGATGCCGTCGCGGTCGTTGCTGCCCACCGGGCGGATATCCAACCCGCCCATCAGGGAAATCCGGTCTCCGAAATTCCGGTGAATCCGGAGCAGGTCCATCCCGGCCTTGACCTCCATCGCCTCCAGGCAATCGATCCCGGCCTCGACCATGCCCGGCAGCAAGGCCTCGACAAATCCGCAGGAGTGCATCACCACCGGCAGCCCGAGGCCGTGGACGAAGTCGATCAGCTTCCGGTGATACGGCTGGATCAGCTCGCGATACATCTCCGGGCTCATGAACGAATGCTCCTTGAACCCCATGTCCTCATAGAACCAGATCCCGTCCGGCCGCCCCTCCTCGGCGAAGAGAATCTCCATCAGCTGAATGTTGAGGTCGGCATAGAGTTCGGCCATTGCGGTGATCCATTCCGGGTCGAGCGCCATCCCCATCAGCAGATTTTCATGCCCGCAGATCGGGTGGATGCATTCGAACACGGGGACGCCCGACCAGCAGAAGAACCGGTTGCGGGCGGCGCACGCCGCTTTCCGCTCCCGATATCCCTGAAAATTGATCCGCTTCCGGTCGGGAGTCACAAAGGGGCGGGCCAGCGTCTCCCAGTCGTCGCGGTTGACGATCGCGAACCCGACATGTTCCGGCGTGCTGGCGTGTTTCTTGTGGACGCGCAGCCGGGCATGATTCCCGTTAAGGACGAGTTTGGTATCCTCGTCTTCCTCCAGAACCTGTTCCTTCGCCTCCGGATGAATCATGTAATTGAAGGCCCAGAAGGATTCCAAATCCAGGTCGAAATGGTCGCAGGGAGACTCTCCCTCTTTGATTTTCCCCTCCGCGGCCCACCGGGACAGCGTCTGCCCCCAGAACTCCTCCGCAACGCCGATCCGGTCGACGCTCTGCCGTTTCAACTGCCGCGAAATCCGCTCGATTCCAGTCATGGCGCACCCTCCCTGTCAAAGATATTTTTTTCCAGCGATTCGATGTAGCTGTCACTTGTATATCATACATGGCCGGGCTATATTTCATATGTTTAAATCCGATCATATCATGTCAATAACCGCGATAATGATAGGAAAAATCGATATTGAACCAGGATCACTACACAACGGCGATCGAAGGCGGCAACATCGCCAACTGCGCCCCCGACTGGGAATGGCGGAACCGTCCCGGCAACAGCAATATCATCAACCTCTGGTTCATCTACAAGGGGCAGGGATTGCTGACTTCCGACGGGGAGACCTACAAACTTTCGCGCGGGGACTGCTTTCTGCTCCGCCATTCGCAAAGCCAGTACGGCAGGCATGATCCCGCCGACTGCCTGGTCGTGCCGTACATTCTCTTCGTCTTTCAGGATGACAACGGCGAATCCCTCGACATCGACGACATTTTCCCGGAGGTTCACTATCAGGTGGAAGACCCCAACCTGATGTACAGCATCATGAAACGCTGCCTGGACTATTACAGCCGCGGAAAACTGCGGGAGGCGAACCACTGGCTGAAAACCGCGCTGCTGGAGCTGCGCGTCTCCGACATGAGCCGTTATTCGGGGCTGCAGATGGAGCAGTTCCGCAAGATCGACGAGATCTGCCGGCGCATCTCCGCCCGGCCCGGCGAGGAGTGGAGCACCGCCGGACTCGCCCGGGAGTGCTGCTACTCGGCCGATCACTTCATCCGGGTCTTCCGGCAGTACAGCGGGACCACGCCGCGCGATTACGTCATCAACGCCAGGATTCAGGAGGCGGAAAACCTGCTGCTCTTCTCCGAACACTCGATCACCCGGATCGCCGACATCCTCGGTTACCCCGACGAATTCTGCTTCAGCCGCCAGTTCAAAGCCCGCCGCGGCTTCTCTCCGTCACAGTTCCGGGCGGTCAAACGCAAACGCTGAGAATGACTCTCCCCTTACCCGGCCCCCTGCCGGTTGGAAGGGAAAGCGCCCGTCAGCATCAAGGTTTTTCTTCGAAACGCAATTTGAAAAGACGCGCTCCATTATTTGACACACGCACGATGGCGGATTCATCCTTGACCGGATAGGTTTTTCCGGTGTCATCGATTGCGGGCCACGGGAATTCGAAGATTTGCGCATCATCGGCGGAATCAATCCGGGCCGCCGCCCTGGAGTACCAGACGAGTTTTTCATTCCAGCAGGAAACTCCGTTGCGGCGAATTTGCGGAATCCCCGCGGCTTTGTGCTCGGACATATTGATCAGGAGTTCCGGCGATCCGTCCGGCAGAATCAGTCGGAACAGACCTTTGCCATACGATTCATAAATCAGCGCCCCTTCCGCCGTGGTTTGTGTCATGGATACGCTTTCGAGCGGAAGTTTGTCGAGTCTGCCGGTTTCGGCATCCAGCAGATAAACCGGATGGCGACCGGGTTGATCGGCGTAAGAAAGATAGACTCCCACGAGAAGCGAATGGAGCGATTCCACCGGGCGCAGAGATGTGACTTGATATCGTTCGAGCTTTTCCAGTTCATTTTTGGAATATTCGCGGCGGTTTGACAGTTCGACCCGGCGGTTCTTCCCGCGAACGTCGCACGAAAAAAGTTCCATTTCCCCGGCGGAATAAATCCGGTCGCCAAGAATTGCCAGACCCTCGATACGGAAATACGGCAAATCGGGAATCTCCCAGTAAGAATTATCCTTCAGGTCGAAAACCGTGATCGTCGTTCCTCCGATCACTCCTTTGATCGCGTTGAGTCTGGTCAGCAGCAGGTAACGGCCGTTCGTCGTCATCCCTTCGATGTTGTTGGATCGCTGATCCGGCAGCGGCAATCTGCGGCTTGCACCGGTTTTCAAGACGACTTGATAGAGTTCGCCGTGAGTCTGAAAGAGATAGAGGTTTTCACCATCGGAACAGCTGGCCGAAATCGAACACCGGCCGCTTTTTGAAGAGGGGATTTTCCACGATTCAAGCGTCAGCGGACTTTTCTTCGGCGGACTTTCCTTCGGCGGACTTTTCTTCGGCGGACTTTTCTTCGGCGGGGTTTTCTCCCGGGTGGCGGGAACGGATGAAACAGGGGTCGATGCAACACTTGTGTGTTTCGGCTCGGAATAAGATTGGACGAACGATCCAAACCATAACCGGCTGTTGACAGTGTGGTGCCGATCGGGATGAAGCACGGCGCTCTGTTCATCGCGCCACTGGCGAACCTCCTTTCGAAGCGCATCGGTATCTCCAAACTCTTGAAATTGACGATAAAGCCCCAGCAGCCGCCCCAGGCCTTGAAAATCATAATCCGGATCGGCAAGCAGAATCTCAATGATTTCGGGATGATATTTCAACAATTTGTTCCCGTTGTCGGAAAGATACGATAATGTGTAACGCGCTTCGAGCTGACGTATATTGATCCGCAATTCTTCCGGCAGTGTCTGCCGGTAACGCAAATAGGCCGCCATTTCGCCGAAACGGTCTCGGGGAAACGATTCCGGATCGTCGGCATAAAAGGTTTGATTGTTGCTGACTGCGTTGCGGCGCAGCTCTTCAAACGCGTTTTCCTCCGATTTCGATTGCGGTTTTCTGAGCGGAACAAAATTTGTTCGCAGAGCATCGGTATATTGTTCACGAAAACGCAGCAGCAGATCTCGTCCTTCGCGTTGAATCGCCGAATTGGGGGTGCGTAAACAGGATTCCAATACCTGGGGGAATTTGTATAAATGAAGAAAGATGCGGGAATCTCCGGATTCCTGTTTCTGCCGTTCGGCCATTTCCAGCAGATAGAAACATTCCACGCGGAAGCGTTTTTCCGCCGGGGCAATCCGCCCCGCCAGCATTTCGACGGATGCGACCAACAGTTTTTCCCGATACGGATAATGATCCGGATTCAATACGACCGCGGCGGAAAGCAAACGCGCCTGACGGGCATAGTCGAGATTCCGTTTTTGAAGAAAATCCGCCTCGCGTGCCAGATTTTCGCTTTCCCGGATTGGATCGGGGTCAGGAAATATCAGCTTCTCCGGCACGATATCCGTGTTTTTCCAGTCGGCATGCAGAATATCGCCAATCCGCTTTTCCGCAAGCAAAACGCCGGCGCTGTCGGTGTAACGAAATACGGCGGATATCACTTCCGAATTCTCCCCCTGTTGAAACTCGATGCGAAGCTGAATGTTCGCCGGTCCCGCCGTGAATGAAAGTTCGGAAAGATAACGTTCTTTCAATACTTCGTACAGTTCTTCCCTTTCCAGCAGGATCAATTTCCCGTTGCGAGTGAGGGCATTTTCGATTTCCGGCATAAGGGACTGGATTTTCCGCCGCTGGTCAGGAGAGATTCCGACAAAGCGTGCGGCGACGATGGAAAATGCGTGCTTTCCGGAATCGGAAGAAAGTTCCGCCGCCATACGAAGCCGAACCCGCACTGCTTCCGCGGCGGATTTCGGATCGTTCGGAAGATCGACCGATCCAAGTCTGATTCCGCGTTTTCCGTTGAATACAATCAGACGGGGCGAAACATCCGTCGAGTCGCGGCAGATGACGGCGAATAAATCCGCATGGGGATGGCGTTTTGTCAAGGTCCGCTGAGTCAATGCGGAATCGGCGAAGCGCAGTTCGCTTGTGGAAATTTGGATCTCGTCGCGTTCCACAAAAACGAAGCGGGCGTCTTCCGCCAACGTTTCCATCACCAAAACCGCGATCCGGTCGTCTCCGGTAATGACGGTTCTCAGCGGAGGCGCCGTTTGGCGGACCTCTCCGGCAAAAAGCAATGGCGCCGTGCTGAAAAACATCAGCACGGCAAACAAGACAAGCCGGTACAAAATTCTTTGCAATTGGCTCCCCTGTCCTCTCATGATTGAACTGATTTCCCCAGGCGATGGGATATCAGTTTTTTTCAGCTCCCTGAACGGGCTTCTCACGGCGGAAGCCTTCGAGCAGCACCTGTTTGCGGGGGTTGTCCTTCGACGGCGTCAGCTTGCCGGGAACGGTGCTCTCGTGCTCGACGCTCCAGCCGGACCATTCGCGGAAGGCGTGATAGGTCCAGTCCCAGCCGTACTCCTCGAAGACTTCGATACAGTCCTGCAGATACTTCTCCGCGCCCGGAGCCCAGGCGATCGCCGAGAACTCCCCGACGTAGATCCGGGCGTTGTGTTTGAGCTGGAAATCCCTCACCGGCTGGAGATGTTTCTTGATCATCTCCTTGTCCCACTTCTCGTTGCCGATCATCCCCGGATAGGTGATCAACTTCGCCTTCCCCTGCTCGCCGAAGGTGTTGTGGACGAACTGGTGGGTGAACTGACCCGGCGCATACATATGCACCTGGTAGATCACATTGTCCATGGCCAGCGGCGAGAGATAGGCGTAGGCCGGAGCCGAATCCCACTGGTTCGATTCGATCATGATCGGCGTGTCGGGATCGATCTTGCGAACCTCCTCCGCCGCCATCCGCTGGAGATTCCAGTAGTCGTAGGGCGCGGGGCGGTTCTGCACCGGCTCGTTGATCAGGTCGTAAGCCCACACCGAGGGGTTCCCCTTGAACCGGGCGGCGATCTTCTTCCAGGCATCGACGAAATGATCGGCGTACTGCTTCTCATAGAACATGTTCATGTCGCGGGTGTCGTCGCGGCCGCCCGGAGGCGAATGCAGATCGACGACGAATTTGATTCCGTACTGCCGCGCCTTCTGGAAGACCTCTTCGAGATGATCGAGCTTGCCGTCCAGCCACTTGTCGTATTCCGCGAGGTCGCGTTCGGTCCCGGATTTCCCCCAGTTGCGGGTGATCTGGGCGCGCACCAGCTTGACGTTCCAGTCATGCAACGTCTTGAGGTCGTCGTCGGTAAAGGTGTGCGGCGACATCACGCCGCGCAGCGGCGGCGTCGCGGCGATCTTCTCCGGATATTTGATCTTGTAATCGAGGTTGACCCGCGGGAAAAGCCGGAACACTTTCAGGCTGGAAAGGTCGAATTCCACCTCGCCCGAACTGTCCTGGAGCCCGAGCTGCAATCGCGCCTTGGCCGCCGATTTCGAGACCGGGGCGGTGAAGCTGATCTCCTTCCAGTCGAACGTCCCCTTCAGGTTCGAGGGGTGGTGCCAGAACTCCCGGCCGTCGCCGTCCTTGTAGCTCAACATGAACTTGACGCCGTTGTAACTCTGCCGCGGCTGCGAAACCTCCTTCGCCCGCGCCCGGACCACAAAGCAGAGCGAGTCGCCGCGAAATGCGCTCAAATCCACCTCAGCCGTCGCACAGTTCATCCCGCCCTTCTGCGGGCTGTCGGTCGGAACCGTGATCGTGATGAAACGCCCGCCGTCTTTTTCCGTCTCTTTGCCGAAAGCTCCGAGATTCCACTTCGCCTTCGCCAATCCCGCGAATTCCGGGATTGACGGCGGCTGCGTTTTTTCCTCCGCCCCGAGCGTCAGCCCCCCCATCGTAAGCATGCATGCCGCCCAACGCAGCGTCTGAGTGAAAAGCCCCCTGAATCGCATCCCCGCACCCTCCCCCTGTTGGATTGAAATACCGAATTACCATGTTAACCAGCAATCAAAACCACTATAATCCGCCGTCTCCTGAATTGCAACCCGGAAAGCGGGAAAAAACGGGCGGCTTCTTGATTTTTCCGACAGAAGTGCTACAGTTATTATAGTTGGTTCTCCGTCTCTTTTCGATCGATCAAATGAGGATGATGCAATGAAAGGCTTTCTCCGAATCCTTGCCGTGCCGGTCGCGGCGATTCTGCTTCTCACGCTTGCCGGATGCGTTCACCGTCTGCCCGAAGGACGCTACACCGCCAGCGGACACAACGATTATGTGCTGGTCAGCAACAACCTGATTTTTCTCCATATCACCACCCCGCAGGATAACCCATCCCCGCTGGCTTATTGGGACTGGGCGGGCTCTTACTCGCTCTCCAAAAACGGCCTGCTCAAGCCGGATATGGATACCGAGCTGTGGAAGAAATGGAATTTCTACTACAGCTTCCTCTATGAAGGAAACGCCATCCGCGTCATCAATCAGCGCGACGGCCGCCCGATGGTCAATCTCTTTCTCGAACCCGCCTCCCGCCGTTAGCTGGCAGAGCCGCAGGATGCATAAGCAGCACCCTGCGGCAACCTCTCTACGATGTTTTCAAGCGGGAGAGCTGATCGGCGAACCGCGGCTTATCTCCTGCGGTAGGAGATGAGGCGGCTCAAGCGCCGCCGCCGCGAGCGCACGCTGCCCTTCTAAAACGGAACGGAGACCGTATCGCCAGCGGCAGGTCCCTCGGGGAAAGTGATCCGGTATGGTTTTCCGGAAAGCGAGAGTTCCAGAAATTTCAGCTTTTGGCCGGGATCGGCGGCGTAGATCCGGCGGTTGCGGAGCATGACCAGCGCGGGCTGCTTCGCTTCGAGCGTACCGCCCTCCGGCAGCGTGACAACGCCGGGTTCGTAGAAAGCGGCCATGACGGCGTCTTTCCCGGCGACGGCGTGAATGTGCTTCGACCCGGTCGAGAGAAGTTTCCCCGAACAGATGTCGTTCTGCGGCAGAAACATCACCTGATAGGCGTAGGAGCCGTCCTTGGGTTTGACGCCGTGATCGAGGGTATAGGTAAAGATCCGCGCCTTGACCGGCTTGCCGGGAAGAGCGTCGGTCACCCGCTTCCAATCGCCCTGTTTTTCGCTGCTGTCCACGGCGATTTCGGCGCAGTTGCCGCCCAGGAGCCGAACGGCGAAATCGCCGCTGCCGACCACCTGCCCGTTCTCCAGATTCTGAACGGTTTCGTCCGACCGGTACTGGGCGGCGGTCGTCACCACGGGCGCGTCGGAATCGCTGCGGATTCCGCTGCCGACGGCGATCATCTCGGGGCCGAAGAAGAAGCAGCTCTTTTTCGCGGCGACTTCGCCGTTGTCGAAGTCCATGGCGCAGAAGCCAAGTTCGCCGTCCGAAACTCCGCCAACCCAGTCGAGGCGGTTGCGAAGGCCGGGATCTTTGCAGAGCAGCGACGAATCATCCTGAACCGAGGTGACGCCGGGGATTTTCCGCCAGTCCCAGACGCCGCCGATGTCGGCGAGCTCGTTCTCGCCGCTCATGAAGACGGTTGCGCCGTGCCCGGTGAGTCGGCCGAGCTGGTTTTCGGAGTTGACGGTTTCGCTGGGAACGGTGCGCGGCGAGGTCATCTTGACCGACCAGTAGCATTCCGCACCGTTGCGCTGAACGTAGAAATCGCTGTTGGGAAAATACCGGCTGCCGGAGAAACGAAGGTCGTTTGCCGTCACTTCCCCGGGGACGCCGAGCGTCCGGTTGAGGCGGTTGATCGTACTCACCGCCGAACGGTATTTCTTCTGCGGCTGTCCCGGCGAGATCTGCCGGCCGCAGGCGCTGAAATCCATCTGACGGTTGAAGAGCACCCAGCGGATGCCGTTGTCGTAGTAAGAGTTGAGAATGGCGATCTTTTCCGCCGGGAACTCGTAAGGGGTGCCGTGCAGAATGGTGATCCACTTGGTCATCTCGGTGAAAAACGCGAGCCCGTAGTTGCCGAACTGGAGCTGCGGACCGTGCTGATGGAAGCTCCAGTCCGGCTGGATGCCTTCCCCGCCCGGCGCGGCGACGTGGAGCTCCTCGACGATGGTTGCGGCTCCCTCTTTGATCCACTCCGGCTTGTCGTAAATCACTCCTTTCAGGAGTTCGACCCCGGCCAGCCAGACGCGGTTCTGCGCGGTCATTCCGGGTTGCGAGCGGTCGAGGATCGGCCGGAGTTTTTCCCGCAGCGGTGCGGGGCACTCGTCGCCGAGCAGGATGACCGCCTCGCAGAGTCCCATCGGGGTTCCGATGCTCTGGTGCCACCAGTTCGGGCTGGTGAAATCGTGCTGCGCCCAGTATTCGAGCGCGCGGATCGCCGCATCGCGGGCTTCGGGTTTGCCGTAAAGCGCCGATCCATTGCGGCGGTAGGCGGCGGCGAGGATGCGGGCACGGTCGTGATGAGTGCGCGGCGCCCAGCTCCCGCGGCCTTTGTGGGCATAATTGATATCCTTCCAGGAGCCGTCCGGCTGCTGGTTTTCCAGCGCCCGAATCGCCTCGGCGTCGGCTCCCTGCGCGGCGAAGCAGGCCGTCGCCTGTTCCCTGATTTTCCCCGAATCCGGATTCCCCGCCAGCAGGTTCGCGCAAACAATCATGGCAGTCACAACTCCTGATAATCGCATTATTCCTCCACCATTCTGAATCCCGTTTCAGGCTAACATAATCCCCGAAGCGGACGGAGTCAAACGCTTTTTTGGCAATGCTTCTGTTTTTTGGATCACATTGTGTTGGGTGAAGGCGGGGTTCCTTCGATTCCGGGAAACAATTGAAAACAAGCGTACCGTAGTTTCTCAAAAGTGAGTGTCCGCCCTTCCGGGCGGACCGGCGAGTTGACCTCTTCGGTCAACTCCGCCTCGGCGCTACTCGGCAAAATTTTCAATTTTGCTATGTAGCTGTTTCGCTTCGCGCCGGTAGCCTCCGGCAGCCGGGGCGCTTCGCCCCCGGACCCCAGACCGGCAGGGTGCCGGCGCCGGGTAAGGTTTTTGTCTCGTGCCGCGCCCGGCGGCATTTCGTCAGAAAGTGATCGTTTCCGGGAGTTCGAGGAGGTACACCCCGCGGCGGCCGTCGTCGATGCTGTCCACCGTGACGCGCTTTCCGTCGCGGGACCAGCGCGGATGCAAATCGCAGCGGACGTCGCCGACCGCCTCCGGCACCGTGTGGCGGAACTCCCTGAGCTTGATAAACTTCCCGGTGGCGGACTCCACCAGCACGAGCGTCTGGATATGTTCCGGCGAGGGGTAGGTGTCGGCCAGCATCGTCCTGCCGTCCGGCGAGAAGACCAGATGCCCGGCCAACCCCTGCCCCTTCGAAACCAGTTCGGCGCGAAGCGGCAGGATGCGTTCGTCGAATACCACGTATTCGGAACCCTGATTGCGCCAGTTGGCGTCGATCAGAATCTCGTTCGGCGTCCGCCCCCAGATCTGGTGCGAGATGGTGCCGTTCCAGTAGAAGTTGGGAAGCGGGCAGCGCAATTCGCTTCCGTCGAGGTCGCTGGTGTACATGAACGTCTTCCAGCGCGGCTGGTGTTCGTCCGGACACTGGCGGAAAAGCCAGAGCAGTTTGCTCGAATCGCAGTTGAAAATCGCGTGATTGAGCCAGAGGTAGTTGTCGGCCAACTCGTAAGCGCAGGGGTGGAGTTCGATCATCTGCCGGTAGCTGACGATCAGGCGACTCTTGAGCGTGTCGAGGTCGATGAGCGAAATGCCCGCCGCGTCGAGGTCGGCAGGGTGGCGGTCGGCGGGGAGACAGGCTTCGGCATAGCTGTACCCCCGGCGCGGAATCCGGGCAAAATCGAGCGAAACCGCATAGCGCCCGTCGGGACTGATCGCGTAGACGGCGGGACGGAGGGTCTCGACCACCCCTTTGCCGAGTTCATAGATCCGGCTGACGACGGCCCCCGTCTCGTCGATGTCGTTGTAGAGGAAGCAGCCGGGACGGCGCGGCAGAAAAAGCGTCATGCTCCCCTGCTGGTGACACCAGGCGCGGGTTTCGACGAGCTTCTCGAAGGTTCCGGGATTCTCTCGGTCGAAGAGCCCGATCTCCGCCTTTTCGCCGGGCAGCGGCAGCCGCTCGCACTGGCCGACCTTGAGCGCCAGGTGATAGCGGCCGGTCATGTCCCAGGGGCAGCGGTCGTAGTAACCGAAAAAATAGTGTCCGTCACTCGGAGAGAGTTTGATCCAGTTGAATTTCATATCGTCTTTCCTGAAGTAGGTTGGGTGCTTTCGCGAATCAGAAGCCTGGAATGGATTTTGACACGGCGGCAGGGCGCGTCCGGGTGACGCAGCCGTTCGAGCGTCATCTCCGCCAGCGCATGGCAGATTTCAGCAATCGGCTGCGCCCAGACAGTCAGCGGCTCGGGGGCCATCCGGCAGAGCGGCAGGTCGCTGATGGTGGCCACTTTCATCTCGCCGGGAATGGACAATCCGGCGTCGCGGACCGCCCGGCAGGCGCCGAACACCTTGTTGATGTTGTGCACGATCAGTCCGTCGAAACAGCCCGGTTCCCGCCGCAGCCGGTCGAGGAGCGCCGCGTGGGCCGCCTCCTGCGAGTCGTCGCAGACGATCGTGTTCCGGGCATCCGGCAGCGGCAGCCCGGCGTCCCGGAACGCACTGCGGAACTGTTCCACCGCTTCCCCGGTTCCGTCCTGCGCCAGCACCTGCGCGGCGCCTCCGCCCAGAAGACCGATCCGGCGGCAGCCGCAATCGATCAGGTGCGCGGCGAGCCGCCGGTAGCCTTCACCGAGGTCCAGCTGCACGGAATCGAACGCCTCAAGCGCTCTCGTTTCCGTGCAGCGGAAAATCAGCGGCATGCCGTGCCGGCGAATCTGCTCATACTGCGGCGTGAAGCCGTCGTTGTAAAACATCGCAATCATCGCGTCGATCTCGTTGTGCAGCAGCGAATCGAGCGCGGCGTTCTCCTTGTCGGGCCGGTTGTGGCAGATGAAGGGGCGCAGCGCGTACCCCTGCTCCGTGAATTCAAGATCCAGCGCCTCGATGTATTCGGCGAACACCCCGTCGAACACGTTGGGAACCAGAAGCCCGATCGTGCGGGTCCGCCCGGAAACCAACGAACTCGCGGTGCGGTTCGGCACATAACCGAGGCGGAGCGCCGTTTCGCGAATCCGGCCGCGCACCTCTTCGCCCACCCGGCACGGCCGGTCGTTCAGCACCCGGGAGACGGTGGACACATCACACCCGCTGTGCCGGGCGACGTCCTTCAACGTGATCATGGGAAGAGCTTCCTTTCTTTTTGAACAAACGCTTGTTCATTGATTAATTATAGCTGAGAACGTCGTGTTTGTCAAGAGTCGAATCGAAAAAAATGAAGTTTTGCCGGATCACGGTTCCGGGATTTTCGGGAGGATGCGGCAGGCGTTCAAACCGGGTCCCGGCAAAACAGACATTTTTTCATAAAAAAAGCGGAGCGGCTCTTGACAAAAAGAGTGGAATTTGCTATAATATCAGTGTTCACCTGTGTTCCCTTTTCAATGTAACACACTGGAAAATATGATGAAAAGAAAAACTGGACCGATTGCCGGGGACCTCTCCGTCGCCGGATACGTCCGCATTCGAAAATATGTGATCGACAATATCATCTACGGCGAAAAGAAGCCGCAGCGGCTGGCCTCGATGCGCGAACTCGCCGCCCGGTTCGGTGTCGGCAGCACCACGGTGCAGAAGGCGTTGAAAGACCTGGTCACCGATGGGTTCCTGATTCCCAAAACCGGAGTCGGCATGTTCACCAACCCGCAGAGCTGGCGGCGCAACGAAGAACCGAGAATCATCGAATTCCTCTCGGCGGACGGCAAGCAGATCTATTTTGAGAATTATCTCTGCTGCATGAGCAGCACCGCGGCGATGGCGGTCACCGGGGCGGGGTACTTTCTCCACCATGTCGATCTCTTCCAGAACAACGCGGGGGCGCAGGCGGAGGCCGGGCCGCATTCGCGCGGACTCCTGTGGATCATGCCGGAACGGGCCACCGGCGGACGGACAGAGGAGTTTTTCCACGCCATCCCCCTCCCCCGCGCCGTGATCGCCGGGATCGTCGAGGGGTTCGATTCGGTCGATTTCGACCGCGAACGGGAAGGGTACGAACTCACTCAAGAACTGCTCGCCGAAGGGCGGCGCAACATTCTGGTGCTGGCCAATTCGAATTTCTCGAACCGGGAAATCGGAGGAATCCGCCGCGCCCTCGCCGAGCACGGCCTGACGCTCGATGACAGCATGATCATCGACAACCGCCTCGACCTTCTCGAAGGGTTCCGCAACTGCTGCGATCGCTTCGGAATCCCCGATGCGATCTACGACACCGGCGGCGGGCCGGTCCGCCTCTGGGACGAATTCCATGCCCGGGAGATCGACTTCGTCAGCCGCTGCCGTCTGGTCATGGCCGACGACCGCCCCTCCCCGGTCCCCTGCTGGATGCTCAAAAACGATTACTCCCGGCTCGCCGCGTCCGGGATGGAGCTTCTCGAACGCCGGATCAGTGAGCCCGGCCATGCCCCCGAAACCCGGTTGTTCCGCCGAGATGTTTATCCGCACAATCTTCCCCAATCATAAAGGAAAACCACATGCACAGAAAATCATTCACTCTTATCGAGTTGCTGGTCGTGATCGCAATCATCGCGATTCTCGCCGCCATGCTGTTGCCCGCGCTCAACAAGGCCCGCGACAAGGCGAAGGGGGTCAACTGCCTGAGCAATCTCAAGCAGATCGGCAGCGCTTCGACCATGTACAGCGGAGACAACGGCGGCTATATCGTGGTTCCCGGCTATGTCTCTTCCGACTCCTTTTCCCAGGGATTGTGGGACGTGCTGCTGGTCTCGTACATGAACGGGCAGCCGACCAAGAAAAACCAGCCGGTGTTCCGCTGCCCGCTGGACCGCGGAGACCTCTATTACGGCGCGTCGCCGCGTTCCTACTGGATCAACGGATGGTCCAACATCAACTGCGGAATGGCGGCGGCCGAGGTGGTCAACTGCCAGGCCAGCACAGCCCCGGCTGGCAAGAAAATGGCCTCCATGCGCAACGCCTCCACGCTGATGCTGTTCCTGTGCAAATCGCTGCCGGGCGGCCCGCTTGACGGGAGCAGCTACTCCCGCGCCATCCGCTACGTCACCAACTGGAGCACCCGGCACTATTTTGCGTGCAATGTCAACGGCGTCAAGGGACAGGTGCAGCACGGAGCGCTTTCCTCGAACTATGCGTTCGTCGACGGGCACGCCGCACCGCTTCAGATCGGCTATGAAATCGGCGGAGTAAAACTTCCCGCCGAAAAACACTGGAAGGTCAATTTTCAATGAACCGCAGATTCCTGACCCTTGCGCTGCTGCTGGCGGCGGTGCTGGCCGCCGCCGGAGAATTCACCGTCGATTTTTCCAAAGAAAACATTACCGGCTGGAGTAAAACCAAGAGTGTGACCGCCGCGATCGACTCCGGAGTCCTCGTCCTCGACGGTACCGGCTGGGACAGCAAGGTCTACCGGACCATCCAGCTCGAACCGGGGCAATTGCTCGAACTTTCCGCCGAAGCGAAAGGTCGCACGGTCATCAAGATCCTCTCCTCCTGGGATAAAACGCTGGCCGCGCTGCCGGTCTCCGGCGGAACGTTCCGCACCGGGCGGATGAAATTCCGGACTCCCGACGGGAACGGGCGGCTGATCCTCTGCATTCAGGTCAATGCCGAAAAAGGACGCGCGGAAGTGAAAAAAATCACCCTGGCCCCGGCCGTCGCCGATGCGCCGGAAGAGAAGAAACTGCCGTCCGACTCGCTCTTTGGCGTCGTCATGGAGGAGAAATTCGCCACGCCGGAAGCGGCGGCGAAGGTCTCCGGCGCCGAATTCGTTCCCGGCGGCGGGCCGGACGGGATGAACTGCATCCGCCTCGCCGACGACACCGCCGAGATGGAGCTTGACGCCGGGCTCCTGCGCGGCCGCCTGGTCACCGTCGAAGCGTTGGTCAAGGGCGAAAAGCTGGGCGGCGGCACGCTCCAGATCGTCCCCGCCTATGTGCAGGGACCGGGGGAATTTTACCCCTCCGTCCGTGCCGACAAAGGCGATTTCGACTGGAAGAGATTCGGTTATTCCATCCGCATTCCCGATTACGCGGGACGGTTGAAGCTCCGGTTCGGCCACGCCGGGCGGGGAGGAACCGCCTGCTATACGGATGTCAAGCTTTCGCTCGCCCCGCTGCCCGCCCCGTGCAAGACGCCGGACACCGCCCTTCTGCAGAAAACGCCGAAGTACCGGGGCGCGATGATCGGCAGTTTATCCGGGGATGAGGAGAATTCGATCCGCGATTTCGCCGAAATGTGGCACGGCAACATCGTCCGCTACCAATTCGGCGGCGGCGGCAAGGAGAACACGCCGGAGAAATACCGCAAATGGGGCGAAGCGCAGATGGCGGCGCTCGACCGCAAGCTCGAATATTTCCATAAATACGGCGTCAAGGTGGTGATCGACCTGCACAGCGGCCCCTCCGCCATGAACGAACTCCTGCAAAATGTCGGCGTCTGGAGCGTCGAATCGCAGGATATGATCGTCGATCTCTGGCGCGAAATCGCCCGCCATTACAAGGGCAACCCCGACATCTACGGCTACGACATCCTCAACGAACCGCTCGAACCGGCCTACGTTTATCAGGAAGGCGGAGCGCTCGACTGGAACCGGCTGGCGGAACGGATCGGCAAGGCGATCCGCGAAATCGACCCCGACACCCCGATCATCGTCGCCTCGGCCGTGGGCGGGAATCCGGTCGGCTTCGCCTCGCTCCGCCCGATCGACGTGCCGAACACCATCTACACCGTGCACTTCTACCTGCCGCACGGCTACACCCATCAGGGGGTGAACGGAATGAAAATGATCGGCGCGTATCCGGGCGTCAACGCCGACGGCCGCACCTGGGACAAGGCCCAGCTCCGCAAAGCCCTGGAACCGGTGGTCGAATTCCAGAAGCGTTACCGCGTGCCGATTCTGGTCGGCGAGTTCGGCGCCGCCCGCTGGGCTCCCGGCTCCGACCAATACCTCACCGACAGCATCGACCTCTTCGAGGAGTACGGCTGGGACTGGTGTTACCACGCCTATCGCGAATGGCCGGGCTGGAGCGCAGAACACTCCGCCGACCCCGCCGACATGGAACGCCACCAGACGACGCCGCGCAAGGAGATGCTGACCCGCTACATGTCGCGGAACCGGGCGAAATAACCTCAATCCGGCATCCGCGGCTCAGTCGGCGACGACCTTGAGCGTGACCAGCGCGTTCGCCACCGCGACGCGCTTCCCGTCAAGCGCAAGCGTCGCCACCAGCGGATAGACCGCGTTCGGCTTGAAGAACGGACTCTGTTTCGGGACGGCGACCGTATAGGTGAATTCGCGGCTCTCCCCGGCTCCGAGCTCCGGAGTCGCGGCGGGGCCGGAGACCTTCCAGCCTCCCAGCGCCTGAAGGGTCAGCGCACCCGCCGGAATCTTCCGGTCCGCGAGGTTGACCACCTGGACTTTGACCTCGAAGGCGTCGCCGGGGCGGAACTCCGCCGTGTACGGGTCGTTCTCCGCCGTCGCGCCGGAACCGGCGACCCTGAGTCCCAGCATCGGGACGTAGTGCGGCATCAGATAGAGCATCCCGGCGGAACGAATTTCCGGAAGGGAGAAGACGGTCTGACCGCCCTTCCCCGCTTTCATCGCAACCGGTTCCAGCCAGGTCGATTCCGCCGGGCCCCACCAGGCCGAGGCGGACTTGACTCCGGCAGGAAGCGCGAGCGAAAGCTCCATCGGCGGAAGCGTTTCCATCATCGTGCCCGTCACCGCGATCACGCAGTCGCCCGCCGGGTCGACCAGCGGCTGCTCCACGCGCAGTTTGCCGGTTTCATCGGGAACGGTGGAATAGGACGGTTCGATTCCCGCCTCCTTCATCCGGTCGGCGAACCAGCCGGTCAGCACCGTCATCTCCACCGATTCGGGGCGGAGCGCGCCGAGCCGGGTGTTGAACCAGTACGCCTGCCCTTTGCCGAACACGTTCTTCGTGATCCACGCGCCCTTGGCGTTGCGGAACACATCCTTCTCATTGACCAGCTTCGCGGTGTCGAGCGCAGCGAGAATCTTGCCGTCGGCGCGGATTACGTTGCCGAGTTTCGTGTGGTACCAGAGATCGTCGGGCGAAACCTCGATGCCGGTGTAGACGCCTTTGTAGCTGACGCCGAGCACCTCGGCGAGCCCGGCGCTTTCGATATGGTGTTCGTCGAAATTCCCGGCGCGCATATCGGCGAAGAGGACGCCGCCGTTTTTCACATAGCCGGAGATCGCTCCGCACTCCGCCTTGCTCAGGTGTTCGGCCCCGACCAGAACCAGCGCTTTGTAGTTTTTGAGATATCCGGCGTCGAGTTTGCCGTAGGGGATGGCGTCCACCCAGTATCCGGCGTCGCGAAGGCGGGCGAAGACGTTCAGCCGGTTGTCGGTCGAGTAATCCCACCAGCTCACCCCGGTATCGCCGGCGAGCATGATGTCGCGCTGCGGCACCAGCATGGCGACTTTCGTAATTTCCTCCGCCGGAACCGCTTCGGACCAGAACCTCTCGGTGCGGTGCACCATCGCGGCGAGACGCGAGAGGTAGAAGAAACGGTCGCGCCGCGTCCCGTCCGGATCAGTGAAGGAGAAGGTGGCATAGTCGTCTTTCGCGCCGACGGAACCCATGACGAAGAAGTCCACTCCGTGCAGGCCGTTGGCGATTTCGCGGAAATAGGTCTGGGCGAACTGCCGCCCCGGCCCCGCGTGGTTGTTGTTCTCCGCCGAAAATCCGCCGTAGCGGACGCCCGGCTTCGGCTCCAGCGGCCGGATGCAGTGGTAGAAGTAGTTCATTTCATAAACGCTGCGGTCGCCGTGACCGTACTGGTCGAACCCGTACCAGCCCCGGCTGAGGTCGCGGGTTTTCTCTGCGATCAGCTCGTGGTTGACCGCGCGGTTGCGGGCGACGGCCTGCATTTCAAGCGTGCACTGGGTGTTCTTGGCGACAACCGGGCGCTTCTGCGGGTCGGCGTTCTGAATCGCCGCGAAATAGTCGCGCATAAAGTCGGCGAAGGTCTCCTCGGTAAAACGCCGCCAGTCGAGCCACGCGCCGGGACGCGAATTGCGTTCGGCGATCTTCGGCGGCACGGCGTCGGCGAAGGTCTGGTACCCGTCTCCCCACGCTTTGTGGAACTTGGCAAGATCGCCGCGATAAGTATTCTCCAGCCACTTGCGGAAGAGGGCGACCGATTCCGGCGAGTAATCGGGAGCAAGTTCATACTCGTTATCGATTCCCCAGAGGAAAACATTGTCGCCGTCCTGTTCGACGGCATTCCGGGTCGAACTCGCCGCGACGTCGAGCACATACTGCCGGGTCTTGGGGTCGGCGATGGAGAGCATGTGGTTCCGCCCCGGAGTGCCGTCGTCACGGATGAGATTCTTCAGCGTCCCGTAATTCTTCGTCTCCCGGCTGCGGTAGAGCGTGTGCGCCGCCCAGTGGCAGTAGTAGAACTTGCCGAGCCCGTTCCCCATCCGTTTGCAACTGCACGGCTTGCCTTCGCGGAACTCGTAACAGGTGTGGATCATCTCGGTCAGGTTGAGCCCCATGAAGGGCAGAATCTCGAACTTGCGGTCCCCGAGCACGCCGATCGGGAAGAAGTACGCCGACTCCTTCATCTCCGGCGACAGTTCGAGCGTGTAGGCGTTCGCCTTTTCGAGCGGATCGGGGGCGGCCGCGGCCGCAGCGGCGACGACGGCCGCAACGGCGGTCAGAATTCGTTTCATCTTGTGTTTCCTCACAAATCAAGTCCGTAAACGATCAGCGGCGAACCGCTCAGAATCAGGGAGACCTCGCCGTTTTTAACCGGAAGCGTCTTCTCCCGGCCGATGGGGTCGACGACGGCGACCTCCGCTTTCGAGCTCTTGAAGAGATGCGGCGTTTCGCTCTTCCACGCCTTCACCCACGGCTCTTTGTGGACAAAGTCCGGCGTGTTTTTCGAGAAGAAGTACCCGTCGGTGCGGTCGTAGAGCACCGCCATCTTGCCGCGCGGGGTCTGAAATTCGATGCCGTGAATCTTCGTCCCCGGGATGGATACGTAGCGGACGAATTCGGCTCCGTCGAGCGCCTCCGCCGCCGCCGCGAACGCCAGGACCGACGGCTTCGGCGAATTGTCGCGCATCAGGAGTCCGAAATCGTACTCCCGGTCTTTAGGGTTCACCCCGTTGACGTCGGCCCAGATCCCGTTGTGCATCTGGTAGAACTCGACCGCTTTCGCATGTTCCGCCACGCCGAGGAGGAAGGTGAGCAGCGTGTTTTCCGCCGCCAGCCGGTAGGAGTCGACCCACCAGTTGTTCGGCTGGGTGCAGGCGTAAACCTCGGTCAGGTAGAGCGGTTTGTCGCCGCCCAGTTCATCCATCGTCTTCCTGATGTTGCGGATCGAGCCGAGGTAGAACCAGCCGTTGCCGAGACAGTCCGGGGTCATGTTGCCGCGGCCGGGGTGGAGGGCGACGCCGTCGAGCAGCGGCCAGACGCCGTTCTTCGCGATGGCCTTAAGATACTCCGAGTCGCCTCCGGCGAGCCCGAGACTGATCAGGTTGAGCTTGTCCCCGCCCGGCGCTCCGCGGATCGCCCTGACCCAGGAAGCATACACCCCGGCGGAGCGTTCCCGCTCCTCCCCCTTCTTGCCGAAATTCCACTCGTTGCAGAACTCCCAGCCGATGTTCTGCTGTTTCCCGTACTTCTCGATCATCTTTTGCAGCTTCGCGGCGTCCTTCGCCGGGTCATAAGGCTGCTTGCCGCTGACATTGCTGTGGGTGAAAGCCAGCATCCCGTACTTCGCCGCCTCGCGGCTGTCGCCGCTGCGGAGGTAGTGCACGCCGATCCGCCGCATCAGCCGGAAGACCGCCTCGCGGCTCGGCTCGTTGAAGAACGCGGCGATCCCGAGATTGCTTTTGTCGGGGTGTTCATACCGGTGCGGCGGCAGCAGCGCGGCGTTGGTCCGGGTGAAATACTCCTTGCCGTCCAGCGTGAGGGAAGCTTCCAGAAAATAGATGTTCCTCGCGTCGGCGGGCAGGTTACACGCGAAGCTCTTCCGCTCACCCGGCGTGAACGCCAGCTCTTCCGAACGGTCCAGCACTTTCCTGCCGTCATAATCATAGGCGAACACGTTCAGTCTGACCCCGGAAAGCGGTTTGCCGGAGGTGTCGCTGACTTCGAGCTTGAGTTCGGGAGTCCCGGTTTCCCACAGATTGAAATCGCGGTCCGAGGAGAAGCGCAACGCCAGCGGGCGCGCCGAATTGACCGCCGCCGCCTCGAACCCCGCCGCTTCCGGCGGCATGGCGAGAAAGACGGTTTCGCCCTTGAATTTGCCCGCGCCCACCGGTTCGACCGGGAGGTGTTCGGCCCATTCTCCGGTCCAGGTATGACTGCCGCGCACCAGGAGCCAGAGACTCTGCGTCTTGCCCTTGAACTCCTTCATGTACTCGTCGCGGACCTCGTAAGGGACGCCGCCGTTCGCCGCGCGGGTCCAGAGGCCGGACTTGAAAATATCCTGCTTCTTCGTCCCGCCGACCGGAATCAGGTCCTGCATGATGCCGCCGGTCTTCACGCCCTCCGGCGCGGCGATGTCGTAGTCGATCCGGATTTTGTCGCCGTCGAGGGTGAAGAGCCCGGCGACGGCGGTTTTGCCGGTGTCATCCTTCTCCATCCGGTAGTTGACGCGGATGGCGTGGTCATTCACTTTTTCCGCCTCCGCCGGGACGGCGACCTGCGGCGACCAGGCGAAACGCAGCGGCCCGACCTTGAGCAGTTGCCGCCCGTCCGAACCGAGCAGGTGAATCTTCCCGCCGCGGCAGTCGATTCCGGCGCGGGAATTGGAGACCGTCACGGAATCCGCCGCGGCCAGCAGGACGGAACAACAGAATGCGAGGAGAAAAACGGCTGTTTTCAACATGGAAATCCCCTGATTGGAAGAATGCATTGCAGATCTCTTCATTGCACGGTCGGGTACCAGAGTTCCCCGAAGGTCCAGTTCCCCTTCTGGTACCAGCTTCGCAGCGGATTGCTCCAGATCCCGTGCGGATTGACGCCGAACGCCAGGCTTTCCACATGCCCGTCAACCATGGCGAAGTTGCTGCCGGTGGCCTGGTGATCGCGCAAAGCGGTCTCTCCGGTACCCCAGCCGAAGCGGGACTGCGTACGGTTGTACTGCATCAGCCCGTCGACGAAGACGGGGAACGGGTATTCGAGTACCATCATGCTTCTCGTCGGAGAATCGCAGAGGGTCAGCTTCCCGCGGATTCCCGTTTTTCCATAATAGCTGACTTTCAGCAGCGCGCCGTTCATGGAATAGTTTGTTGCGTAGTCACCCATCAAATCGTTGCCGCCGATCCAGCCGATTCCGGGAATGTAGTTCGGCTGACCGTCGTTGGTGCTTTTCGGGTGATTCCCCTTGCAGACGAACACCTTGTCCCCCATGCCGTAATGGGCGCGCAGATGCCACATCCACCAGGTGGAACCGTAGGAGATTCCGCCGTTTTCCACCGGTTTCGCGTAGTGGGTGGGCAGCTGGGCGTTGTTGTCCGTGGTGTACATCTGGAGCGCGGCGCTCAGGCTTTTCATATTGCCCTTGCAGGTGGCCACATACCCCTGGAGCCGCGCTTTCTGCAGCGCCGGAAGCAGCATGGCGGCCAGAATCGCGATGATGGCGATCACGACGAGAAGTTCAATCAGGGTAAAGCGTGCTTGTTTCATTTCTCACTTCCTCCTTGAGGGTTGCTTTTCAAAGGACATTCCTGTGTCAGGTCGTTGGCTGAAAGCGTCATCGAAACGACGATCTGGATCGGGCCGTCGTCACCCGTGCGGACTTTTTCAATCAGCCGCTTTGCGGAGCGGAATCCGAGCCGGTAGGGGTCGCTGTGCAGCCCCGCAATGTCGCTTTTCCGTCCGCAGTGATGGTCGAAGGTCAGCAGCCGGATGTCTTCCGGAACCCGGACGCCGTGCAGATGGAGAATCGTCCGGGCCGTCTCCGCCGCGTCGACAAAGCTGACCACCAGCGCCTCCGGGAGATCCTTCTCGGCAATCCAGCGGTGAATCGCATCGATGAAGCTGGAGAGATTCGTGTCGGGCAGCATCCGGCAATCCTCCGGCCGGACGGAGAGGCCGCACCGAGTCAATTCGGCCTGGAAGCCGGCGAAACGCGCCAGGTTGTACGGAGTCAGCAGAAACCCGATCCGCGTCACGCCGCGTTCCAGAAAATAACGGCAGCCTTCGACCCCCGCTTCGAAATTGTTGACCGTCACCATGTCCTCGTCGGCGGCGTAAATGTCTCCGGAGGTGATGACGTAAGTGATCTTCTCCCGCCGCAGTCCGGCGCGGAGCGCTTCAGAGGGATAGCCGACCAGAATCACGCCGTCCGGGACGGAATCGGAATCCGGGAGCTCGGCGCTGTCCGCGGCCAGGGTCATCATGCGGCAGTTCACGCTCTCCCCGCCGAATCCTTCCCGCACCCCGTCCGCCAGCAGCCGGAAGTATTCGAGCGCGAAGGGGTCGCGCTGTTCCGGCAGCGGACACATCGCCAACACCACGGCCAGCGGCTTGCCGCGGTCCGGCTCGATCAGATCCCGAACCTCCGACTTATAACCCAGAACGCGCAGGGAGTCGAGCACGTTCAGCCGCGTCCGGCGGCTGATCCCCGGATGATTGTTGATCACCCGAGACACCGTCGACTGCGACACCCCCGCCCGCTGCGCCACATCGGTCATGTTGACCGGTCCGTTGACTCTTCTCATCGCCATATAAGAACCGCATCCTCCTTTGTCTTTCTGTTTATATTATGAAACAGTTCGAAGCAGAATGCAATAGAGGAAGAATATAAAATGCAAAATTATTTCATTTTAATGCATATTATATGCATAAAGAATAAAAAAAACTCCGCATCCCGCCGGACGGCGGGACACGGAGAAAGAGGATCGGCCAAACGGTCAGCGCATCACGCCCCAGCCGAATTCATCGGGATTCTTGGTGCGGCCGATGCCGCCCATCCACTCGATCCAGCGGACCCGCCCCTGGCCGTCGTTCTCGTTGACCAGGAAGGCGAAACGGAAGAGCGTTCCGGACTCGGAGGAGATTCCGAGCTTCGCCAGCGGGAGCGTGACGTCGTAGACCGTCACATCGCCCTGCCGGGTCAGGCGGGCCGGAACCTTCCATTCGCCGCGCAGCGCCGGATCGGGCGAAATATGCGCATAGACCGCGCCCTTGCCGTCCTTGCCGGAGAGCGTCAGCTCGGTGAACGTTCCGTCGAGTGACTGGAACCCGATCTGGATGCCGTCGTCCTTCCAGCCGTCGGCCGGAGAGGAGTTCATCACATGGCGGTCGTCGGTCACCCGGATGGTCAACTTGAGGTCGCCGCCCTCGCGGGTCATGACGAAATCACAGGAGAGATCCTTCGGCCCGTTCCAGCGCGGAATCGCCGGGTCGAAACTCAGCTCATGTACCCGGTCGAGCGTATCGAGAACAATCCGCGCGGCGGGCTTGTCGCCCGCGGCCACCGGATAGCCGACATTGACCGTGACCGGCACGGTGAGATTCAATATCTCTTTGCCCGCTTCGATGCGGACATGGCAGGCCACCGAATAAGCGCCGTTCGACCGGTCGGCGGGAACTTTGACCGCGACCGGAATTTCACGCGATTCTCCGGCGGCGAGCGTCACCGGAGCCGCCTCACCGACCGTCACCTTGGCGGCGGCGGGGAACGGGTTGCGGATTCCAAGCACCGGCAGCGCCGAACTCCCCGCGCTGGCGCCGGTCATCCCCTTCTGGGCGGCGACCGCCGAGGCGATCCGGAACGCTCCGGCGGGGTAGCTCACGTACATCGGCCCCTCCACCGGAATCGCCGCGTAGCCGTGCGAGACTTCGACCGGAATTGCCCTGCCGAACAGGTCCGCCGCTTTCACCCCGCCCTTCCCTTCGAGCGGGAGAAGTTGCCGGGAACCGCCGGTTTTCGGCCAGAGGGCGAGAACTTCGCGCTTTTCCTGCGTGTTGAAGAAGCGGTAGACATCGAGCGCTCCGGTGCCGGAGAGCAATTCACCGCGACCGGTATCACCGAGCTGACGGATCAGTTCGTTGTAGGCGATGAACCCCGGTTTCGGGCGGTTGTCGCTGGTGACCAGCCCGAAGGAGTCGTCCGCCTCGAAATCCATGTCCCAGTAATCCTGGAGCGTGAACCAGATGTAGAATTCGGTGTGGCGGCTCTTGGCGTAGACGATCTTCTTGACCAGCGTCTCCGCCTGGCGGCGAATGGTCTCGACGGTATAGCCGCTGCGGTCGCCGGTCTCGGTGTTGCACACCGGCAGGTCGATCTTGCCGGAATCAAGCCATTTCTCCAGCAGCTCCTGGCGCTCGACATAGTTCATCAAACTGCCGTGGGCGTGGAAACAGGCGACGTCATAGAGCCCCTTCCCCTCGAGATACATGTCGCGGGAGAAATTCTTCTTCTCCTTGGGGTGGATCACGGTGACGCCGCCGGTGGTGATCTTGAGCTCCGGCGCATTGGCCTGCTGGGAAGCGCGCACCACTTTGAGCGCGGCCAGGTACTGGTCGAGCGTACTGTTCAAAAAGCCGATGTCCGGCTCGTTCCAGAATTCGAAGTAATGCGCGTTGGGATGCTTTGCCAGATTGCCGAACACCTTGTCCATATGGGTGCGGAAAGCGTCAAGACGGGTCGGCATGGTGCGTCCCTGCGGCTTCTCCTGCGTGTAGGAGGGAACTCCCTCGGTGTAGGAGACGCAACCGATCATCCCGGCATCGCGGTTCGCCGCGAGGTATTTGTCGAATCCCTCGAAATTGGTCACTTCGCCGTTGTCGAGGCGGCTGCCGGTAATGCCGAGCCGTTCGATGTCGAATCCGGCCATCTTCATCCACTGGTAATGGAGTGCGTTTTCGCCCTCGCCGTTCCAGATCGAGGTGTCCTGAATGCCGAACCACATCGGGTGGTTGTTCTTCCGCCCGTTGTTGGGCAGAAAGACCGCGATCCAGTCGGTATAATCGCTTTTGATTTTGCCCGATTCAAATTCGAGCGAAGCGTTGTAGCTGCCCACTTCAAGCGGCGGCAGGCCGACTTCGAGCACCGCCACGCCGAACGGCTTCAATGCCAGCGGATAGGTGTGCTGAAACATTTCTTTCCCGGCGGCGTCGAACAGCCGGTAAGCGACCTTGCCTTCGATCGCCTTGTCCGAAGCGCTGCGGAAGCGGTAGGCGGTTTTGCCCGGCTTGCCCGGTGCGGTGGCCAGCGAAGCGACCACCGGACGGATCGAAACCGTGCGGCGGCGGCTGACGTCGCCGGTCATCGCGATGTCGTCCACCAGCACGTAGTTGCTGCCGGAGACGCCTTTCGCCTCGAAATGCACTTTGTAGAGTTTGAAGGGGCCGGTGTATTTCCCGGCCGCGTCGCCGAGCCCGGAGCGGCAGCGCCGCCAGCCCTCGCCGGAAAATTCGGCGGGAACCGTTCCAAAACGCTTGCGTGCGGAGTCCTCCAGCGTGAACCAGAGTTTGCCGGAGACGCCGCGCGGGTCGATGTCGAATTCGACGGCGTCGGCGAACACCTCGGGCAGCGCCGCTTTGGCGCGGGTGAAGTCGAGCTGGCCGACTTTCGCCGCATCGGCGAAGTCGAAGAGCAGCTTTCCGGCGTATCCGTCGTCACGCGACGAATCCGGAACTCCGGAGAGGCAGAGATCGGCGCCGAACCACTTGCCCGGCGCGATATTCCTGACTCCGTTGGTCCGCCAGGTGCCGACGTCGGAAAAATCCTCGATGACCAGCCGTTCCGCCGCACCGAGCGATACCGCCAGGCCGCAGAACGCGGCGAAAACCCACGCCGCCCTCATTTCGCAGCCACCGGTTCGATCTCGTCGATCCACTCCGCCGAGAGCGGGGCGCCGTAGACCCGGATTTCGTCGATTTGCACCCGCTGGCCGGAGCTCTCCTTGAGCCGCCCGAGCATCAGGCACTGGAAGGCGTCGAGCTTCGTCATCGGCGCATTGCGTTCGGCGCTCTTGCCGTCGACGAAAAGGCGGAGCTTCTTCGTCTTGCCGTCGAACACCACCGCCATATTCGAGTACCCGTCCTTGTTGAAGGGCAGATGGCCGGAAGCCATGCCGGCCTCAAGTTTCTCCGGCCCCTTGGCGCGGACGCCGATCCCCTTCGGGGTATAGAACTGCGTCAGGGTCAATTCCGCCCAATTCGCCGGTTTCAGCGAATTTTCCAGGCCGAAGTTGAACGTCGGCGTGCTTTCCGGGAAATCGAGATACTTGATCCGGCACCAGACGGTGCCGCCGTCGGCCAGGACGCCGAACTTCTCCGAGGCGGAGTTGACCGCGGCGGCGGCGAGGAACACGCCGCCGCCGAGCAGCACCGAACCGTCGGCTTCGAGCTTGAACTCCTGATCGCGGCCGATTCCGCCGCGCTTGAGGACGAGTCCGCCGACGTCGTCGGTCAACGCCTTCGCCTCGACCGAAGTGTCATTGAAGGTCCAGCGGGCCAGCAGGCCCTGGGTAAAATCCGCCTGCACCGAGGAAATTCCCAGCACCAGCGTCACGGCTGCAATTGCAATGCGTTTCATTCGTTTTCTCTCCTGTTTACGGAAGGGTCAGATAGTACTTGACCACGTTGTAGCCGACCGAGGTGACATGCATGTCGGTGGCCAGCACATTGTCCCGCCCCGCGTGGCGAATCGGAGAAAGATTGTCGGCACCGACCGATGCACTGTACAGGTATGTGTTGCTCGGCAATGACGTCTCATCGTATCCGGCGTCGATGGCGAGCAGGATCTTGGAGAACGGCACATTGCGATAGTTTCCGTAATTCATGTTGCCGATATTGTTGAGCTTGACGCCGTCGCTGCGGAAGTTTTTATAGTCAAACGTGTTGGTCCGGTAGGAGACGATTTTCTTGTTGTTCGACGGGCAGAACATGACGCAGCCCGGATTCTTGCCGTAAATGATATTGTTGTAATTGCCGGTGCCCGCAGCCCCGTCGTATCCGATGTAGTTGCGCAGCCGGTACTGCCAGCAGTTGAGCGGCCAGGCCAGACTGCCGTTGGCGCGGGCTACGGCGATGTAGTCACCGTTGTCCCCGGCGTACTGCGACTGGGCAAGCCCGATCTGCTTCAGGTTGTTCATGCAGGAGGTCCCGCGCGCCCGTTCCCGCGCCTGGTTCAGCGCCGGCAGCAGCATGGAGGCCAGAATCGCGATGATCGCGATCACGACCAGGAGTTCAATCAACGTAAAAAACTTTTTCATCTCGCACCTCCACGGTTTTTGTTGATGATGGATTCGCCAATTTCAATATCGGTACTTTCCAACTGAAATTTCAATTTGCCGCTGCGGCTTGCTCCGGGACAATATTCCGCGATGATGTCGCCGATGGTCTTCCCGACGCCGATGTTCCGCACTGTGGCCAACGCGGGGGTCATCAATCTCGCCTTCTCCTGATCGCCGAACGCGAACACCGAAAGATCCCGCCCCGGCACGATCCCGCGCTCGAAACAGGCCCGGTAGAGACCGAACGCCAGCGTCGGGTTGAAACAGAATATCGCGTCGGCGAACTCCCCGGCCGCCAGTTTTTCCCGGCAGAAATCCGCCGCGTTGGCGTCGTCGGGATCGAAAGAGCGGTGCGGCATTTTATGAAACGTCCCCTCGATGCCGTGCCGGTCGAGCCAGTCGCGCCAGACGCGATAGCGGCCGCCGGCACCGGTGGTCAGGTCGACATTCCGCCCGAGCGCATCGATCCGGCGGTGTCCGCGTTCCACCAGAAGCTCGAGAAACCGTTCGATGCAGAGCGGGTCGGCGCCTTCCAGGCAGCGGATGCCATAGGCGCTCATGTCGCGGAACATCACCACCACCCGGTCGCGCGCCTTGGAAACCAGCTCAATCAGCCGCGAATCCTCCCGGTCCGGCAGGAACAGAAAAATGAGATCGTAGTCCCCCACGTTGATCGCTTCGGAGATGTTCGGGTCGGTCTCGCTGCCGTAGGCGATGAACCGGACCTGCCCGCCCCGTGCCTCCACCTCGCTCTTGACCGCCCGGTGCCACTCCGTATAAGCCCAGAGCGGCGTGATCATCGCCACCAGCGGACGCGACGCCCGGGTCCGGTTGCCGCCCGAGGCCTCCAGCGCCTGGATCGCGTGGCGCGCGGTCAGGTAGCTGACGCCCATGTCGGCGGCCAGCTTGCGCAGCGGCGGCAGCTTCCCGGCGGGGTACTCCCCCCGGGCCAGCCGGCTCCGCAGCACATCCGCGATTTCCTGATACTTCGGCATGGATTCCTCCACGATATTAATCAAATCAGATATATATCAATCCCGATATATATTATATGCGATTACGAATTCAAAAGCAAGAGGAAATTTTGAAAATCGCCGATTTTTTTTGCCAACCGGGGTTGCATGAACCGGGAAGCGGAGTATCTTTTTCGAAACACGGAGGGCGACTGCATGAGAAACCGGAGCGAAACGTTCCATGACGACTGGAAATTCTGCGCGGGGAACGTCCCCGGATTCGAACGGCCCGATCTGGATGATTCGGGGTGGACGGCGGTCGACCTGCCGCACGACTGGAGCATCGGGCAGCCGTTCGATCCGACACTGCCGCACGGGTCGCAGCACGCCTATCTGCCGAACGGAGTCGTCAACTACCGCAAACAGTTCGAAGCGGAATGCGGCGCGGGAGAACGGGTCCTGCTCGATTTCGACGGAGTTTACCGTTCCGCCGACCTCTTCGTCAACGGCCGCCATGTCTGCAAGCACTTCAACGGCTACACCGGGTTCGAGGCGGATGTGACCGACTGCCTGGTCCCTGGAATCAACGTGGTCGCCGTCCGCGCGGACAACTCGATCGAGCAGACTTCGCGCTGGTATACCGGCAGCGGAATCAACCGGAGCGTCCGCTTGCGGCGGATCGGTCCGCTGCACTTTCTCCGCCACGGCCTCGCCGTAGACGCCCGGACCGACGGAACGGTCACGGTGAAAGCGGAGTGTTCGCTCCCCGGCGACGTCCGCCTCGCCGTCCTCGACCCGGCGGGCCGGGAGATCGCCCGGCACAAGGGACCGGAAGCGACGCTCCAAGTGAAAGCGCCCCTCCTCTGGTCCCCCGACTCCCCTGTCCTCTACACCTGCGTCGCCCGGCTCTGCGACGAAACCGGCGCCGAAACCGACCGGATCACCGCGAAATTCGGCTTCCGCTCCATCGAATTCGACCCGGAACACGGACTGATTTTCAACGGAGAAAAACTGCTGCTGCGCGGCGTCAACCTTCACGAGGAGCTCTGCGGCATCGGCACCGCCGTATTCCGCGACGGCGTGGCGCGGCGTTACCGGATATTGAAATTGCTCGGCGTCAACGCGATCCGGCTGGCCCACCACCCCTATGCGCCGGAGTTTCTCGAACTCGCCGACGAGATGGGCTTTTTGATCTTCGACGAAGCGTTCGACAAGTGGACCGGCCAGTACTACGGCCATCAGGTCGCCTTCGAAGACCACTGGAGAAACGATGTGACCGAATTCGTCCGCCGCGACCGCAACCACCCCTCGGTCTTCCTCTGGAGCGTCGGCAACGAGGTCGTCGACCAGCAGCTCGACGGGCGGGACGGCTTCGGCGTCGAACGGCTGGAGGTCATGCGCGACTTCGTCCACCAGCTCGACCCGACCCGCAAGGTGACCTGCGCGCTCTATCCGGCGCGCCGCAACGGAGTCAAGTGGGATCAGCCCGGCTTCCGCGACACCAGCGACATCCACCAGATGGCCCATCATATGGATGTGGTCGCGGTCAATTACATGGGCGAATTCTTCCGGCGCGACCACGCAAAATATCCGCAAATGTGTTTCCTGGTCAGCGAGGCGACCACCAACCGCGGCGTCGGGAGCTGGTTCGATTTCGACCACGAACTCGGCGGCGGCAGTTTCTACTGGGGCGGCTTCGACTACCTCGGCGAGGCGCGCTGGCCGCACAAGAACTGGTACAGCGGACTAGTCGACCGCGCCGGATTCCCGAAGAGCATCGCGCGTCAGGCGCAGATTTCCTGGGACCAGACGCCGCGGGTGCATCTCGCCGTCCACGTCGACGGCGAAACCGAAGTCCGCAACTGGAACGACGTCCAGCTCGAATGGGAGACAATGCGTTCCCACTGGAATTGGAACGAGGGCGAAACCGTACGCCTCGCCGTCTACACTAACTGCGAACGCGCCGTCCTGCTGCTCAACGGCCGCCCGGTCGGGTCGAAAACCCGCACCCCCGGCGACTGCTGCCGGATTCCCTTCGAACTCGCCTTTGCACCGGGCGAACTGACCGCCAACGCCTACAACGGCGAAACCCTCGCCGCCACCGAAACGCTGTGCACCGCCGGAAAACCGGTCGAGCTGCGGCTCCGCGCCGACACGGACACCGTCGAGCCGGGCGGACTCGGCCACGTCGAGCTCTCGCTCCACGACGCGAAAGGAACGCGCTGCGCGACAGCCGACGCCATCGTCCGGCTCCGGGTTGCAAACTCCGGGGAACTGTTCGGCGTCGCCAACGGCGACACGACGAGCGGCCAGCAGTTCAAAAGCAATGCGGTGCGGCTCTTCGAAGGCCGGGCGCTGGCCGTTCTCCGCGGCGGCAGACGGCCGGGCCGCTGCCGCCTCGAAGCCGCCGTCGAGACCGACGGCCGGGAGCTGGTTTCGGAACTCTCCGTCAACATCGGCTGAAGAGATTTGCATCGTGCTCCGTTCCGTGATATATTGAGTGGAGCAAATCGTCAATCCAGCAGGAGATGAAAATATGCCCGTCGAAATCATTCCCGTCAAAGTCCCCGGCCTCTGGCCAATCACACGCGAAGCCGGTTCGATCAAAGTGGCCGGAACGCCGATCCGCGACCTGATTCTGAGCCGGATTCCGGAACTTCCCGGCGACCGGTCGCTGCGCTGCCGCGGCGATTTTCTGCCCACGGCGGAGTTCGCCGCGCTCATCGCGAACGGGACGGGCAACTGCATCGTCCGCGATCCCTCCGACGGAGCCGACCTGATGGAGCTTTCGATCGCCGGAACGTCGGGCGCGCCGACGATCATTCCGGTCGACCCCGCCTCGTTCCGGCTGCGCCACCCCTGGGATCTGCTGGCGCTGAACGAGCAGCTGGTCGGGGCGCTCGACGCAAACCGTATCGAAGGAACCGTCCGCGCCGGAGCGACGCTCGACGGCTTCGTCCGCCTCGGCAAAGGGAGCGTCATCCTCCCCGGCGTCTACATCGAGGGCAATGTCGTCATCGGCGAAGACTGCAAAATCGGCCCCAACTGCTACATCCGCGGCAACACGTCGGTCGGCGACCGCTGCCACATCGGCCAGGCGGTTGAAATCAAGAATTCGCTGCTCGGCGACAAAGTCAGCGTCGGGCATTTGAGCTACGCCGGCGACTCGGTCATCTGCGACCGGGTGAACTTCGGCGCGGGGACCATCATCTCGAATCTCCGCCACGACGGACGCAACCACCGCTGGCTGGAGAATCAGGTGTTCGTCGATACCGGTCGCCGCAAATTCGGCGCGATCGTCGGCGAAAACGTCCATACCGGGATTCACACCGCGATCTATCCCGGCCGCAGCCTCTCCGAGAACAGCATGACCACTCCGGGTGAAGTCGTATCACACTCAAAATAATCGGGGAGGATGCGATGAAGAACAATACAATCGTCACGGCAAGCGATGTCAACTACGCCTGGGGTGTTTGGCTGCTGATCGCCTCGATCCGCAAAGCGGGCATGGACGAGCCGATCCTGGTCGGCACCTACAACTGGCCGCGGCAATGGAAGGACGACATCCTCAAATTCGACGGAGTGGAATTGAGTGAACTCCCGGCGACCGACAAACGCTGCGTGACCTGCAGCAAGCCGGAAATCGCGCTCCGCGCCAAAACCGAGTACGTCACCTGGCTCGATTGCGACGGCATCCTCACCGGAAACTGCAGCGACGTGCTGGTTTCGCAACCCGGCGAAATCTGCATCCGCCCCCGGACCGGGTCGGAGATCGAAGCGAGCTTCCGCCGCCAGCGCAAACCCGGCGAAGAGCCGGGCGACATCCCCTCCGCCGTGCTCGACATCTGGCGGCGCGACGTCGGCGAGCGCAAAGAACCGCGCCGCAAACGCGGCTGTTCGACCGGGGTATTTACCGTTCACCGCAGTGCCGCCCCCTTCCTGCAGAAGTGGATCGACCAGATGAAGAAGGTGCTGCCCTCCGACGTCAAAATCGTCGCCGACGGCAGCATCGCCTACTTCCAGACCGACGATGCGGTACTCAATTCGCTGCTGCTCTTCGCCAATGACGCGCCGGAGATTTCGGCGGAGTATCACGTCGATGACACCAGCCGGGCGCTTTTCGTGCACTTCGGCTTCAACCCCAAGCCGTGGGTGATGTGGAATCCGCAGTCGTTCCGCTTCTACGACCGGACGATGGAAATCATCGACTGGGCGCTGGCCAACGGCTACGCCCCGAAAGCGGAGCTGCCGTACTCATACCGCAAGGGATACCGCTGGTTCTACCATCTCGCCGCCCCCTTTGCCCGGGTGTACTACAAGTGGATGAAGATCAAGCGGAAACTCAAAGCGATGTTCTGAAGCGGCGGCGGTTGCGCCACCGCTTCAGAAGTCACCCCTGTTTCTTCCGACCGAATTCGATCAGGTACTGGACCACCGAATAGAACATCGGAACAAGGAGCGTTCCGCCGATCGCCGCGACGATCATGCCGCCGAACACCGCCGTGCCAAGCGAAATCCGGCTCTGCGCCCCGGCGCCCGAGGCGATCACCAGCGGCAGCACCCCCAGGATGAACGACACCGCCGTCATCAGCACCGCCCGGAAACGGAGCTTCGCAGCCTCCACCGCCGCCTCCACGATCGGCTTGCCGCCCTCGTGGCTGACCTTGGCGAACTCGACGATCAGGATCGCCGTCTTGCAGGCCAGCCCGAACAACAGCACGAAGCCGACCTGCGTGTAGACGTTGTTTTCGACTCCCTTCGCCCACAAGAAAAGGAGCGACCCGAAGAACGCCACCGGCACCGACAACAGCACCGCCACCGGAATCATCCAGCTCTCGTACTGCGCCACCAGGAAGAGGTACATGAAGAGCAACGCCAGCGCGAAGATGATCGCCACCAACGGCAGCGAAACACCCGCGCCGAACTCGATCGGCCGGTTCGCCGTTTTCTCCTGGTAGGACATATCGGTCCAGTCGAATTTCATCCCTTCCGGCAGATGCTCTTTCGCCAGCTTCTCCATCGCCGCCATCGCCTGCCCCGAGCTGTAGCCCGGCGCCTGGAAGCCGTTGATCGTCGCCGAAGAGTACATGTCGTAACGGTTGAGATACTGCGGGGAAAGTTTCTGCTCGACTTCGACGACGGTTCCCAGCGGAACCATATCCCCCTTATCGTTGCGGACGTAGATGTCCCGCACGTCGGACACGGTGCGGCGCGCATCCGCCGTCGCCTGGATCTCGACCTTGAACACCCGGCCGAACTTGTTGAAGTCGTTGACGTAGGTGTATCCGGTCAACCCCTGGAGCGCCGTATTGATGCTCGAAATCGAGACGCCCATCTTGAGCGCCTTCTCGCGGTCGATCTTGAGGAACACCTGCGGAACCTGCGCCCGGAACGTCGTATAGGCCGCCCCGATCGCGGGATCGTTGTTAGCCGCCGCGCAAAGCTCGCCGACCGCCTGCGCCAGCCGTTCGGGATAATTCCCCGAAGTGTCCTGCACGACGAACGAGAATCCGCCCGTCGAACCGATTCCCGAAATCGTCGGCATCCCGAACACCGAAACCACCGCGCCCGGAATCTGCCCGAACAGCCCGTTCAGCGTCCGCTGAATGCCGTTCTGCGAGAGACCGGGAGCCTTGCGTTCCTCCCACGGATCAAGCGTGAGGAACACCGTACCGTTGTTGGAAGCCTGCGCGTTGGTCAGGATGCTGAAACCGGAGATGCCGAGCGCGCTTTTCACTCCCTTGGTTCTCAGCGATTCGTCACAGATCTGCGCGACAATCGCCCGCGTCCGGTCGAACGAGGCGGCGTCGGGCAGCTGGATGTTCACAAAGAGCGTCCCCTGGTCCTCGTCCGGAATGAATCCGGTGGGCAGCTGCGAGTAGAACCACCAGCAGCCGAACACCGTCGCGCCGAACAGCGCCAGCCCGAGCAGCGCCCGGCGCACGATGAGCCGCACCACCCGCACATATCCCCCGGTGAGTTTGCCGAACCCGAGGTTGAACAGCCGGAACGGCAGCCAATTGCCGCCCCCCGACTCGTTCGGCTTGAGCAGGATCGAGCAGAGCGCCGGACTCAGCGTCAGCGCGTTGATGCTCGAAATCGATACCGCCACCGAAATCGTGATTCCGAACTGCCGGTACATTTCACCGGTGATTCCGGGCAGGAAACAGACCGGCACGAACATCGCCAGCAGCACCGCCGTGGTGGCGATCACCGGGCCGGTGACCTCCTCCATCGACTGGATCGCCGCCTGTTTCGGCGACAGCTTCGCTTCGGCCATCAGCCGGTTGACGTTTTCGATCACCACGATCGCGTCGTCCACCACAATGCCGATGGCCAGAATCAGGCCGAACAATGTGATCAAATTGATCGTATACCCGACCAGCAGCAGCACCGCGAAGGTTCCGATGAGAGAAACCGGAATCGCCAGCGTCGGCACCAGCGTCGAGCGCCAGTCCTGTAAAAAGAGATAGGTGATCGCAATCACCAGGAACACCGCGATGATCAGCGTCTCCACCACCTCGTCGATCGAGGCCTTGATGAAATCCGTCGTATCGAACGGAATCGCATAGGCAACGCCGGGAGGGAAATAGGTTTTGAGCTCCTCCAGCCGCTGCGCGCACTGGCGGCGGATGTCGATGCCGTTCGCCTCGTTCAACTGGTAAACCGCCAGCAGCGCGGCGGGCTTGCCGTTATAGGTGCCGCTCGACCCGTAGTTTTCGGCGCCGAGTTCAACCCGGGCGATGTCCTTGAGCTTGACCTGCGCGCCGTCGGTCGTGGAACGCACGACGATCTCCTTGAACTGGTTCGCTTCGGTGAGCCGCCCCTGCGTCTGGAGGGAGTAGCGGAAGATGCCGCCCCCCCCGGTCGGAGCATCGCCGAGCGCCCCCGCCGAAACCTGGATGTTCTGCTGGTTCAGCGCGTCGGTGACTTCGTCCACCGTCATGTTCATTCCCGCCATCTTCGCCGGGTCGAGCCAGATGCGCATCGAATACTTGCGTTCTCCCAGCATCTGCACCTGGCCGACGCCGGGAATACGCGCCAGCTCATCCTTGAGATAGATGCTGGCGTAGTTGTTGAGGAACAGGTCGTCGAACTTGCCGTCGGGCGAATAAAGCGCCACCACCAGCAGAATGCTGGGCGACTTCTCCTGAACGATCACGCTCTGCCGCCGCACCGCGTCCGGCAGCTGGGCCGAGGCCCAGTTGACCCGGTTCTGCGTGTTGACCGTGTTGAGGTCGCCGTCGGTTCCGATGTCGAAGGTGACCGTGATGGTGCCGGAGCCGGTATCGGTCGCCGTGCTCGACATGAAAATCATCTTCTTCACGCCGTTGACCTGGGTCTCGATCGGCTGGATCACCGTCTCCAGCACGGTCTTGGCGTCCGCGCCCGGGTAGGTGGCGGTGATGGAGACCTGGCCCGGCGTGATGTCCGGATACTGGGTTACCGGCAGCGCGAACAGCGCAACCAGTCCGGCCAGCGTGATCACGATGGCGATCACGAAGGCGAACCGGGGACGCTCAATGAAGAATTGACTGATCATTTTCCGTCCCCGTCCGTCGGATTGGCGTTTCCTTTCGGGATGGAATAAGCCGGCGCGGAGGAGGCCGGCTGCGCGACTTCCGTCACCTCATCGGGGAACGGAGAGACCGCGACCGGTTTATCCTGGTCCAGCGCCGCTTTCGCAGTGAGCGGAATCTTCGCCAGCGCCGCCTTGTCCACCTCCGGTGCGGCCGGTCCCCCCGGTCGCACTTTCTGGACGCCCTCGACGATGACCGACTCGCCGGGCTTCAACCCGGACTGGACCACGACGTTCACCCGGTCCCGGTAGCCGAGCTCCAGGTCGCGCCGCTCCACCTTGCCGTCTTTCCCGACGACGTAAACGTAATCTCCGGCCAGGTCGGCCATCAGCGCCGTCTGCGGAATCAGAACCGCCCGGGTCGGGTCGGCCGGGCCGATGTTGACCCGGGCGAACATCCCCGCCATCAGGTGTCCCTGTTTATTTGAAAAAAGCGCCTGAAGCAGAAACGTCCCGGTCCGCGGATCGACCCGGTTGTTCCAATACGAGATTTTCCCCTCTTCCCCGAATTCCGTCCCGTCCTGAAAAAACAGACGGACACGGAGCTTCGGCCTCGCCTGACCGTCGCGCGTCCGCAGGAGTTCGAGCAGGTCAAGTTCGTTGATGACGAATTCCACCCGCATCGGATCGACCGAAACCACCGTCGCCAGCGTCCCGGAGCTCTGGTTGACCAGATTCCCGACGCTGTAGACATTGAACCCGATCTGCCCGTCGAACGGAGAGTAGATCTTCGTGTAGGAGAGATTCTGTTTGGCCAGCACCAGGTTGGCCGCCGCCTCTTCGACCTGGGCGTCGGCCTCCAGCTTGGCCGCCGAGGCGTCGTCGTATTTGCGCTCGCTGGTGGCTTTCTGCCCGACCAGCGTTTTCTGGCGTTCGTATTCGATGTTGGCGTTCTGCTGGTTGGCGTGCGCCTTGTCCAGCTCGGCTTCGGAGACATGAACTTTCGCCTCATAAATCTCGGGTTCGATCTCATAGAGGAGCTGCCCTTTCTTGACCGCGTCGCCCTCCCCGAACAACCGTTTTACGAGAAATCCCTCAACCCGGGCGACCAAGCTCACTTCCTCATAAGCCTTGACCGAGGCGATGGCGGAGACGGATTCGAACATATAGCCTTCCGTGGCCGGAACCACCTTCACCGGCGGCGGTTTCGCCCCGGCCTGAACCGCTTTTTCCCGACAGCCGAAGGAGAACAGCGCCGCTGCGGCGAGCCCTCCTGCCAACAGATTCCGCATCCCAGTCCCCTTCATACCCCAAACCTCCTGTCGCAAAAAAAGTTATCTCCGTTCGCAGGCAGTCACCGTGTTGCTCATCAGCACGGCGATGGTCATCGGCCCGACTCCGCCCGGGACCGGGGTGATCGCCCCGGCGACTTCGACCGCCTCGTCGAATTTGACGTCGCCGACCAGCTTATCCTTGCCGCCCGCCGGATTCGGCGTCCGGTTGATGCCGACGTCGATCACCGTCGCCCCCGGCTTGATCATATCGCCGCGCACGAATTCCGGCTTGCCGATCGCGGCAATCAGAATGTCGGCGTCGCGGGTGAACCGCCCGATATCCGGCGTGCCGGAGTGAACGATTGTCACCGTCGCATTGGCTCCCTTCGCCTTCTGCATCAGCAGCGCCGCCATCGGTTTGCCCACGATGTTCGAGCGGCCGATGATCACCGCGTGCTTTCCGGCCGGGTTGATTCCCGACTTCTCCAGAAGCAGCATCACGCCCCACGGCGTGCACGGACGGAAGCCGTCCTCCCGGCCGATCAGCAGTTTGCCGACGTTGCGCTCGCAGAAACAGTCCACATCCTTGGCCGGATCGATCGCGGCGATCACCGCCTCCTCGTCGATCTGCGGCGGCGGCGGCGACTGCACCAGAATCCCGTCGATTCCGGGATCACGGTTGAGTTCATCGATCAGCGTCAGCACCTGCTCCATCGTCGCGTCGGCCGGGAGAATCCGTTTGTCGGAGCGGATTCCCAACTCCCCGCACTTCTTCTCCTTGGCGCCGACATAGACTTTCGAAGCCGGGTCGTCGCCGACCAGAACCACCGCGAGGCCGGGAACCTTCCCGGCGGCGCGAAGTTGTTCCACCCGTTGCTTCGTCTCTTCGTTCACCTGCTCCGCAATCGCTTTGCCGTCAATGATCCTGCCCGCCATAAAAAAACCTCATCTGTTGATCCACACACCAGCCATATCCCGCCCTAAAACGGCGGAATTGACAGAAAATAAACCGGGTTCGCCATCGGAAATCCGGCCACCGGGCGATAGCCGGGGTACGGAACCGGCGATTTCGACAGAATGACCGGCCGGTTCTCCCGGACAAATTCCATCATGGACGCATGGTAATCGGGGTAGACCCGATCCCCCCAGTCCACGTACATCGGATGCGCCGCCGGCCGGTCCGGGAAGAACCGGCAGAAGAGCGCGTTGTCGGTCATATTCAGGTAATACCGGTCGCGCAACGGCTGGGGAACCCGCTCAAACCCGGCCTGCAGGCTCCGAAAATAATGGAACTCCTGCGGGAACATCAACACACCGCGCAGCCCGGGAATATCCGAACATCGCCGGGTTGAAATGTATGACAGCCGCATGGCGGCGGCAAACACCCGGTACCCGATTTCGAGCCCCGGCAATATCAGAATCAGCGAAAGGACCAGAATCCGCGCCTCTTTTCCCCAGGAATTCTGCCACACCTGCTCCGCGGCGTAGGCCAGTACGCCGAACATCGGCACCGACGCCCAGTAGAGATGCCGCACGCACGGCACCGGGAAAAACTGGTGCCACGACGCCAGCCCCACCAGCACCGCGGCCGCCAGCGGCAGATACCGTTCCACCTCCCGGCGGGAATAGAGCGAGCGGCAGCACCAGAAGAACAGCCCGAGGGAAAACAGCGGAAAAACGAGGAACCCTTCCGGCGGAAAAAACGTCACCAGCAGCTGCCGGACCGACCCGGAGCCGCCGCGTTCCATTCCAAACTCCGACACATAGATGAAATTCTGCCGGAGATAATCCGGCCACGCTCCGCAGACAGTGAGATAGACCGCGAGAAACAGCGGCACGCAGAGCACCCCGCCGGACCAGATGCCCAGATTGCGGAAAAAACAGCGCCACGCCAGCCGGCGGCTCCACGCTTCAAGCGCCAGCGTGAAAACGGCGGCGATCACCAGCACAAATCCGCAGGGCTGGCGGAAGCCGAAGGCCAGCCCCGCCGCAAGACCGCAGCCGAACAGCGACCGCCGGGAGCCGCCATCCAGATAACGCACCATCAGCGTTCCGCCGAGCAGCATGAAAAAGAGCGCGTAAACCGAAGACCACGGGTGCATCGGGACCAGATAGAACGGCGCCAGCCCCCAATACAGCGCCAGCGTCAGCCAGCGGAACGGAACGGAGAGAAACCGGCTCCACAGCCGGTCCAGCTCCACCGCGCAGAGCCCGTAGAAAACCACGGTGAGCAGCTTGATGACCAGAATTTCCCCGCCAAACAGCTTCACCGCCGCCGCTTGGAGAAAGGTGGAGAGAAATCCGTACTGGTTGAACGAATCGCGGAACAACACCATGCCCGCCGCCACATCCATCGCCGGTTTGAGCATCACTCCGTCGTGATGCAAATCGACGCTGAGAAAGGCGAACGGCGCAAACAAGAGAACGGTGATCACGAACAGGAGCGAACGGTATCGGTCGAGCCACGGCCGGGAATCCGCCGTCTCCTTCGCTTCGCAATTCCGCTCCATGGTGAACCTCGGTTGGCTGAAGATGTTCCAGATGTCGCTTTAAGGTACCACCGATTCAGCGAGGTTTCAACGGAAAAACCGTATTTTCCGCCAAAAACCCCGCTCAATCGTAGAACGAATAGCGCCGAACCAGATAATTGCTCAGGAAACTGGTCAGTTCGATCCGGCGCGGCGGCGGCAGCGACGGGTGGCGTTCGATGATGACCAGCAACTCCGCCGCGGTCGGAAAGACTTCGCGCCCGATCAGCTTTTTGCGGCGCAGTTTGCGCAGCAGCCGGCGGTACTCCTTCTGCGCCTTGCGGCGTTCCGGAGTCAGATGGTCGTTCGGGCGGCGACGGCGGCGATGGAGAAGCAGCCAGACCGAGAAGCCGAACAGGAATCCGATGAGCGTACCCCAGACCGGATGGGTGACGAAATAGACGATCCACTCTCCGATCAGCGACAGCGCCGCCATGGAGCCTTCCGCCAGGTGGCCGCGCCGCAGGCTGCTCAGCACTTCGAACCAGGCCAGCCGCAGATAATCGCTGCGGCTGCGGATGCCCTCTTCCCATGAATCGGGACGCGGCGTGGCGGCGGTCACCGTCGGCGGCGTGGTGTCGACCACGACCCAGCGCTTGTTCTGCCGGTCGTAGGCTTCGACCCAGGCGTGGGCGTTGCCGTAGCGGGCGAGGAAATATTTCCCGGAAGGATGCCGTTCGTTGCAGATGACGCCGGTCACATAACGGGTGGGCACCCCGGCGCTGCGCAGAATCAGCGCGGTCGCCGAAGCGAACAGTTCGCAATGCGCCTGCCGGTGTTCGGTCAGGAAATATTTGACCGGGTCGCTCCGCCGCCAGCGCGGCCGGAAACGCCCGTTCTCGGGAGTCGGGGTATTGTTGACGGCGCTACCCGCCAGGCGGCCGACCGTGCGCATCCCCATGCGGAATCCCGGACGGCGTTCGAAGCGGCGCTCCATCTCTTCGGGGACCGCTTTCCGCTTCGGCTGGTAATCCTCCATCCGGATCGCTTCGGATTTCGGGCCCTTCCAGTCCAGCGCATACTTGAACTTGCTGTCGAAATAATCCTGAAGTTTCTGGAACCGTTCCGCATCGGTCGGATACCGCGCCAGTTTGAGTTCGTCGGCGATACCGTCGATCACCGGCTTGATCTCCTCGGGGATTTCGAGGAACTCGCTGCCCGGTTTGTCCGGCAGCTGCATGGCGCTCTCTTCGTCCCTGGTCTCGGTGTAAGTGGTATAGCCGCCCTCGCGGACGAACGCCTCGACTTCGATCCGGCCGTCCCGGAAGCGCAGCACACGCGAGGCGATGAGCGCCAGTGAAACCGTATCTCCCGGAATCAGAAGAACGTTGCCCTGAAGCGATTCATCCGGGTAGATGTCCCACTTGTTCGGCGTCTTCTCCATCTTGGTCAGCGAATAGAGTTGGTCCGCGGAGAGCGAACCTTCAGAGATGGTGGTCGGCAGCGGCGTCCCCAGCGCCTCCTCGGCGCTGTGCCAGATGCCGCGCTCGTAGCGGTAGAAGGAGCGGCTGCGCAGATAACCCGGCGCCTCGTCCCCGACCACGCGCAGCGCCACCTGGTCCGACATGGAGAGAAATTCCGGCGACATGCCGAGCATGAGGTTCGGAGACGAGCCGAACTGCATCATGTTTCCGCCCGCTTTGTAGAGCTGCCGGATGCCGACGCGCAGAAGCGCATTTTCCAGATTGCGGAAGAGGTTCTCGTTCTGGCGGTATCCCAGGTATTCCAGATAGACCAGACCGAAAATCCCCGCCAGTGCCGAGAAAAGCAGAACCGGACGCCGCCAGTCCGCCCGGCGCGCGCCGGAACGGCTGCCGAACAGGATCGCCAGAATCGACAGCGCCATCGTCCCGCCGAAAAACCACGGAAACGCCGAAACCAGTTTGGAGACCTCCCCCATCCGTTCCGAGGTGATCCCGTCGAGCCGGATGTCGCCGCCAAGCCCGAAGGCAAGCATGGCGGCGGCCGCGGCCATGCCGATCGCGTGGCCGCGCCGCCGGAATCCGGCGGCGAGCGCGCCGAGATAAAGCACAAAAGGAACCGACAAACTCGGGCGCGAGAAAATGGCCATGAAGCCGAACCGGTCCTGCTTCAGGGGCGCCAAGTAGTTGCCGAAGAGCGTGATCGCCATCGCCAGCACGGTGAAGTAAATCACCGACCGGTCGCTGATCCGCCAGCCCCGCGACCGGATCGCCGAGAAGGCGAGCAGCAGAATCGTGATCACCGTGATGTGCGGGAGATCCGACACCATGCTGAAATAGAACGCCGCCGGCAGCAGGATCGCCGCCGCCCACAATACGATTGTCCGGGATTGATCCATGCGTTACAACTCCCTCACCATGCCGGACTGGATCGCCTTCGGAGAGAGCGCGAACCAATCCGGCGGCAGGTCGGCCGGGGGCCGGTCGGCGACCAGGAACACCCGCAGCGAAACCCCGCTTTCCCGCAACTTATCGACGAATTTCCGGCGCGCCTTGTCATCCCCGATGAGGATGACCACCGCACCGCCGACTTCGGAAAGATCGCGGAACACCTCCGACTCGAGCTGTTCCAACGCCGGAACCGGCGAAGCGTCGATTCCGCTTAAAATATCGCAGACCGCATCGAAACTGGTGGTGCCGCGCCCGGTTTCGAGCCGGTGCAGCTCGGGCCCCACCGCAAAGAGCTCGACCGCCGCCTCCCCGCGGGAGAAATACTCGGCCAGCGCCGCGGTCAGCTCCAGCGCCGCCTCCAGCACATCGGAGTCTTTCTGCTTCCGCCGCATTTTCGTCCAGAAACTTTTCTGCGGCACATAAGTATCGGTCACCAGGGCGATCCGTTTCAGCTCGTCTTCTTCGAACTCCTTGACCACGAACGAACCCATTCGGGCGGTTCCCGGCCAGTCGATCCGCCGGATGTCGTCGCCGTCGCGGTAGTCGCGCACCCCCATCAGCTCCATCGACTCGCCGATTTTCGAATAGCGCGCCATGCCTTCCGACTGGTTCCGGGCGCCCAGCGGCAGCGTGAATTTAGTGAGCGAGGTGAATGCCGGATAGACCGCAAGCAGCCGGGCGTCGCTCCGCCAGCGGCAGCTCCATTTGACCAGATTGAACGGGAAGCGCGACTCAATCCGGGTCGTGTAGATGAGATAGCGGCCGCGCCGTTTCGCATGGACCACGCTCTCCAGCCGGGTTTCCGCTTTCGGCGCCAGCACGCCGATCGCCGCATGTTTCTCGATCACCAGGCCCGAAGAGTAGTTGAACGGGTCCGCCCAGAGATCCCAGGCCGCAAACCTGCGCCGGTTGCGCACCAGGAAATGGACCTTGAACGTCGATTTTGCCCGAACCCGGTCCGGCATCAGCCGCACCAGGTCGATCCGCGGCCGGTACCAGAGCCCGAGGAAAAAGTCGACCAGGAACACCGCGAGAAAAATCAGCACCATGAACCGCATCGGAGCATCCATCGCCACCGAGGCGTAGGCGGTCAGCATCGCAGCCACCGGCAGCAAATAAAACGCCGGCGGCGAAAGAAAGAGACGCGAAATCCCGATGATCCACGCGAACAGCGCCAGCGAACTGGAGCGGTACTTGCGGTGCGTTCCGTTGCGGAGCGCGTTGAACTGAAACGTCTCCGGACCGTCCAGGAACCGGCTCATCTTGCGCTGAATATATGCTTCCAGATTGAATTTCACTTCTTTTCCTTTGCCTTTTGCCAGCCGGGAATCCGGTAATTGACGGAAAAATCGATCTCTCCGTCCAAGCCGAAATCGGCGGGGTCCACGGAACGGCTCAATTTCTTGTAGCCCTGCCCGGCCGGACGGCCGGAAACCGCGAGCTCCAGCAGGATGTCGCCGCCGGCCTCCTCCTCCGCCCGAACCCGCAGCGTGCGGCATTCGAAATCGCGCAGGAACTCCACCATTTTACGGCTCACGCCTTTTTCTTCCACAAGATAGGGCTCGAGCGCCTCCAGCTTCAGCGTCTGCGTGCCGATCGAAGTCAGCTCCGCCGAAACCAGCGAGGGCGCCTTGCCGCCGGGGTCGAGATGCCAGAGCATCATGCCGTCACCCCGGCCGCCGATGAGGTCGGGAGCCAGCCCGAACGCCTTCAGGAGCCCGGCCCATTCCAGGCCGCGCACCACCACGCCCGCCTCCGCCGCTCCGGAGCCGGAATGGAAGGAGAACGGCGCCGAAAGCCGCGCCCGGCCGCCCCATACCGTACCGCCTCCGCTCAACACATCGCATTCGCCCGGACGCGGCAGCCGGAACGCCAATGCGCCGCTCTCAACTTCAACCGGGCCTGCCGAAACCGAATCGAACCGGATTTCTCCGCCAGGATTTCGGTCTTCCGCCTCCCCCTCCGCCAGCCGGAGAGTGCCGGAAAGTCCGGAAAAGGCGAACCCGTTTCCGGTCAACGCCGCCTTTTCCGGCGTCAGTTCGCAGCTCCACCCGGTTTTTTCCGGGAACAGTTCGAACGCTCCTTTTGCCGAGAGCCCGCCGGAAAACGCCGCTCCGGCAAGCACCGGGAGCAGCCCGCCCAGCTCCAGCGGCGAAGTCAGCGTCACCGGATTGAGCGTAAAATCACCGCCAAGATGCCACCGGCCGTTCCGGAAAAGCCGTCCGTTCCAGAGCAGCGAACCATCCGGCCAGAACGGCGAGGCCGCCTTGCCCGATCCATTGAAAACGCCGTTCTCGAAATTGAGTTCTCCGCTGATTTCGCGGACCAGGCCGCCGGGCAGCTCCACTTTTTCGGCCAGCAGCGTACCGCCGCCGCAAACCTTGTTCTCTTTCCATTCCAACGGCAAATTGATCGAAATGTTGTTCACGGCGACTCCATTTTCGCGGAAACTGCCGCCGGCGACGATGAAACGCCCCCGCTGGTCCCCGGCTCCGCCGGTCACGTTGAAACTCAGTTTGTCCGCCGCCAGCTCCCGCGCCGCCGAACCGTCCCCCTGGCGGGCTCCGAAGCTGCCGAGAACCGCGTCCAGCCGGGCGAGATGCGAGTGGTCAAACTGCGCCCCGACATTCAGCGAGCCGAATTTGCCGCCGAAATCCCCCACGGAAACCACGCCCGCCGGCAATTCCAGGCCGGTTCGCCACACTTCGGGAAGCAGCCCGGCATCGCGCAGCTCCCCGCTCCAGGTCATCTTGCCTTCCGGAACAGAGAATTTACCGCCAAAAACGGAAAATGCCAGTTTTTTCGCCTCCATCCGCCCGAGAAAATTGTCCCCCGGCGTCAACGCGTTGCGATCGAATTTAAGATGGAACACCGGCTCGGCTACGGAAAGTTCGCACTCCGGGTAACGGAAGAGCCCGTCTTCGGCGCCGCCGTCCGCCCGCAGGGCCTGCACCGCACCGGTGGAAGCCAGCTCGGCATACCCGGAAACCCGGAAATTCCGGAACTCGCCGGAACCGAACATCGATTGCACGGGGTTGACCCTCCGCACTTCGAGCTGTCCCTCCACCCGCAGCGGGAACACATCGCCGCCAAGCGGATCGAACCCGGTGTGGAAATTCCCCGAAACACCTTCAAGTTTCAGCTTCGGCACGCCGCCGCCGTACAGATTGACGCCGCCGAACTCCGGTTCCAGCGTCAGTATCGCCGACTTCTCGCCGGGCTGCCGCGAATAGCGGAAGGAAACCAGCGCATTGGACGCGCTCCAGGCGCTTTCCGGGTCCGGCCAGTCGAGCTTGCCGCTCTTGATCAGGCCGGAAAGTTCGAAGCCGGAGGATTCCGGGCCGGCGGAGCCGAAGCTCCAGCTCCCGGCCAACGTTCCCGGCTGAATGACCAATTCGCGCGGGTTGCCCGGCGCGCTGAAGTGGAGCGAATCGAAACCGAACGAAAATTCGATCCCGCCGCGCGAACGGGTTCCGCCGCCGGAAATCCGCGGCGAACGCCAGACGCATTCGAAATCGCCGAACGGCAGTTCGCCGCTCCAGCGAACCGCCCGGTCGGAACTTTCCGACTGCCGGAAGATCCAGCTTCCATCATTGCGGTCGTAGTGACCGTCGATCCGCATCGCTCCATTCATCTCCCCCGAGGCCGGAGCATTGACGATGGAAAACCGGATCATCGAGTCGGCGCCGCCGGAGACGGTCAGCGCCCCGAGCGGAAATTCAATCGGCCGCAGCAGTGCGGTCTCGGGCAGGACCACTTCCCACGGCCGGTTCCGTCCGTTCCAGCGGAACGAAGCCCGCGTTCCCGGAGAAATCGCCCAGGCGCCGCCGGAAACCGTAGTGTCTTTCGGAAAGGCCAATTCCCCGGCCAGCGTCCCGTCCGGCTCCTCGCCGCGTTTGAAGCGGAGTTTGAGCCGGGCATCCACATGGAACGGCCCGGAAAGTTCCAATTCCGCCGGAATCCGGCTCTCCAGCAGGTCCAGCAGATCCGGCGCCACCTGCCCGCGCAGGTCGAGCTCGGCGCGCCGGGACGCAACATCATATCTGCCGGTGACGGCGAATCCGCGGCCGGGAAGCGTCAGCGACATCCCGTATCCGCCGTCCGCAGCGCGTTTCAGAAGGAAACGGAATTCGCAGGAGAGCCGGCTCCCCCGCACCTCCCGAACCAGGATGCCGGAGGCGGTGAATTCCGGAAGCGGCGTCTCCGCCGACGCGACCGCGGCAAGCAGCGGCCACAGGCAGGAGAGGTCGGAAATTTCCACGCCCTGCGCCTGCACGGACTCGACCCGGCCGTCTCCGCCGAACCGGATCTCAGCGCTTTCGCAAGCGGCGACAATCCGATTTTCCGCCTGAAAAACCAGATGTCCGGCGAGAACCCGGCCGGGAGCCGTCTCCCGAACCGAACCGGCCTCAAGGCCCGGAATCGCCCCGCAAATCCGCGCCGCAACGCGGACCGGAGACGTTTCGTACCGGTACCACAAAAACCCGCCGACGGCCGCGACGGCCGCGACGCCGAATCCGACAGCAATGCGGAAAACGTGCTTTTTCATGCCAGAAGCCTCCTTCCGGCGGGCCCGTATTCAACCGTGCGGACAGAAGTCCATTCCCCGTCGTCATTCCGGAACCGGAGACGCCCGTGTTCAAGCCCGAACCGGCCGGCGGCGAAATCATCCGCCGTGCGCGGCAGGACGATATGGTCGCCGCAGAACTTCAACCGTTCCAGATTGGCCTCGGCCACTTCCCGGAGCCGGTCGCGATAGGGTGCGCGGGTACGCGCAACACGCACATGTTCAAGCGATTCAACCGTTTCCCCGTCAAGTTCAACCGGCATGGGAACCGAGACGCCGAGCACCGGCCCGGAATCCATCTCCGCCTCGCCGCTGCCTTCGAACGGCTGGGCGAGAATCACGCTGCTGCGCAGCGTCGGATGCCCGGCGAGAATCGCGGTTTCGACCGGCCGGTAGTGCAGCCCGGCGAGAATCCGGCGCCCGTCCACTTCACAGGTAAGGTCGCCCGGATGCACATTGAGGCACGGCATGTCGGCGGCGATGTTGCAGAGCGGGATGAATCCGGCCAGCACCCCGAAATCGATGTTCCACGGGGCAATCAGCCGGCGCAGCGCCTCGGTCCATTCGGCGCGGATGGCGCGGCGGCGTTCCGAGACGAGCGAAATCGCCTCCTCGCCGCGCGCGGCGTAAAAGGCACGGATATCCAACTCGGCGAGCGGAATCTTCCATTGCATGGCGATTTCCCGCGCCCGCCCGGTCTCCGGGGCGTCGGTCACAATCAGCGCCGGAACGAAACGACAGCCGGGCACAGCGGCATGGTAACGCAGCAGCGCCTCGGCATTGGTTCCGGAACCGCTCATGAAAAAGGCGGCCCGCGCCGGACGCTCCGCGGCTCCGGGAAATAAATTTCTTATCATCAAAAATGCTCTTGTTCGGAACCGATACGGACACATTCGAAACGGAGCGGCCGCCCCCCTCCCCGGGAAACGCCGGACTGACTCCGTTCTCATCCTATCTTTAAAATGCCGTTTTTTTCGGATTCTTCAAGTAAAATCCGCTTTTTTTTTGCAGTTCGACACGATTTTTATTTGCTTGTCCATCAAACACGGTTATATTTTAAGCAATCGAGAGGTTTTCCAAGGAACACTCATCCTGCACTCATAGATACACACGGGAGGTTTTGCAAATGAGCATATCGAGAACATTCAAGTCCGGCCTCGTTCTTCTGGCGCTTGTCGCCGCCTCCGGCGTCTTCGCCGCAGCACCCTGGTTCGCGAACGGACCGAAACGGGATATCGTCACGCTGGTCGTCACCGGCAACTATCAGAGCCCACGACTCATGGCTGAGCTGATTCTCTATGAAAGCCGTCAGCCCTATCTCCTGTTGCCGACCCCGGAAAGCAAAGATCAGCGGATCATCTACGTGCAGGCCAAAGGCAACGCCTACCAGATTCCCGAAAAAGATCTGGCGCAGTTTGTCCAGTTCCTGAAACTGAGCCGTATCGTCGTCCTCGGCGATGAACGCTACGTCCCGGCGAAATACCTCGATCTGTTCGACAAGACCATTCCGACCGTCCGCATCCAGGGCGAAGACTGGAACCGCATCGCGGACCAGACCACCCTTCTGCTCGGCCTCAGCAACCTCGGCGGAGACTACAAAAGACTCCGCGACGACATTCTGAGCAAGGGCAAACTCCTTCGGCCGTCGCCGCGCACCCACCAGGAACTCAAGCCGGTGGAGAAGACCCCGCCCGCAGCCGATGATGTTGCGGTGGAAAACGTCGAACTCTCCGATCCGGCCGCCGCTGCCGCCGCCCCGGAAGAGGAACCCGCTAAATAAGGTCCAGGCATGTTCAATTATTTCAAGATCAGCATCAACGCCTTCAAAGAGTCGGTCCGCGAACCGATCTATTTCCTGATGCTCCTCGCAGCGCTCGTCCTGATCGGGATCTACCCGTCGGCGGCGCTTTTTGTTTTTTCCGAGCAGCTCAAACTGGTGGTCGACAGTTCAATGGCCACCAGCCTCATTTTCGGCCTCATCGTCGCCGTGCTCTGCGCCTCGCACACCGTTGCGCGGGAAATGCGCAACGGCACCGTGCTCCTGCTGCTGTCGAAACCGGTCTTCCGCTGGTCGTTCATCCTCGGGAAAATCACCGGAATCGGCGGAGCCATCACCCTCTTCACGTTGCTCTGCAACATCGCGACGATCATCTCGGTCTATATCGCCACCGATCAGTTCCGACTCGACTGGGGCATCTTCCTGCTCTACTTCGGAATCCTGATCGCCGTCTGCATCGTCGGCATGCTGTTCAACTTCTGGCGCGGCAGCTCCTTCCCCGAAGTGGCGACCTACGCCGCCACCCTCCTCATCCCGATCTACGCAATCATCTGCGTGGCAACCCGGGAACGGCCGACGCTTTCCCTCGCCGACCTCTGCTGCGCCCTGATCCTGCTCAACTTCGCCGTCGTCGCAATGTCCACCCTCGCCGTGGGATTCGCCACCCGTCTCGACATCGTCGCCAATTTGTCGGTCTGTACCGTGGTCTTCTTCCTCGGCCTGGTCTCCAGCTATCTGTTCCAACGCGACACCGGATCGGCGTTCCTCAACACGATCTGCAAATTCTGTTACGCCGTCCTGCCCAACTGGCAGTTCTTCTGGCTCGCAGACGCTGTCGCCGTCAACCGGCCAATCCCATTCAGTTACATCGTAGGCAGCTTCGTCTACGTCATCCTCTACATGGCCATCTGTTCCATCTGGGCAGTCGCCATCTTCCAGAACAAAGAAATCGCCGGCGACAATCGCGTCTAGCTTTTTTTGCTTTCTCAATCGAGGGAATCGGAGGGGGCGCTTCGCCCCCCTCCAAACCTCCTCCCGACCGGCAGGGTGCCGGTGCCGCGACCAGATCCGCATCAAATGCTGCGCATTTGACGCTCCGACTAAGAAATTCGGGGGGTAGTGCGAGGTTCCGGAGGGCGCAAAACACCGCTCCCTCCGGCGCATCTTGCCCTTTTTTTAGGGCAAGACGGCCTCCTTCCGCCTGTTTTTGCAGGAGGTTGGTTGGCAAGGCGTAAGATCATTGCAAAAACGACTTGGTAGTTCTGCTCGTGTGGAAATCTTTACAGGGGCTTGGCAGGCCATTTAGTATAACCGATAGGCCCTCGCTTAAGATTTCCGGCAGTCTGGCGCGAATTCCCTTGTTTGAGTCGTTCCCGGCGTGCGGCTTAGCGGTCGGGCCCCTGACCATGCGTGACCCTCGAAAATGAACTTGCCGCAACCGGCCATGAACGTTTCGCATGCCTGCCAAGCCCGGTTAAAGATCTCCACACAAGCGTAATTACCAACAATCCCGGCAACGGTTTTACGGTCAGTTCTCATTCCTCCTGCAAAAACAGGCGGAGGAGTGCCGCCTTTCCGCAAAAAAGCGGAAAGGCGTGCCGACGGAGC
>Ga0183100_1000192_pt1 | contig 74596 bp, 67 predicted proteins | sample Biomet2_FD_127789 | JGI IMG/M metagenome (GOLD analysis project Ga0183100, IMG submission 127789) | Microbial communities from bioreactor (seeded with anoxic lake sediment) at LBNL, California, USA - Biofuel metagenome 2 | ecosystem: Engineered > Bioreactor > Anaerobic > Unclassified ...
GATCCGATGTCTAAAACAGCGACGTTTTCTGGCATGTGGCAGATTAAGTCAACAACTTTGTTGGAATAACCCCACTCATTGTCGTACCAAGCAACAACTTTAACGAAATGATCGTTTAATGGAATACCAGCATCAGCGTCGAAGATAGATGTTCTAGGATCGCTTAAGAAGTCAGAAGAAACAACAGCGTCTTCGGTGTAACCTAAGATACCATTCATTTCATTTTCGCTTGCTTTCTTAACAGCAGCTTTGATTTCTTCATAAGTAGCAGGTTTCTCTAAAACGCAAGTTAAATCAACAACAGATACGTCCAAAGTAGGAACACGCATTGACATACCAGTTAATTTACCGTTTAATGCAGGAATAACTTTACCAACAGCTTTAGCAGCACCAGTAGAAGATGGGATGATGTTACCAGCTGCAGCACGTCCGCCTCTCCAGTCTTTCTTAGAAGGACCATCAACGGTTTTCTGAGTAGCAGTAGTGGAGTGAACAGTTGTCATCAAACCTTCTTTGATACCGAAGTTATCGTTGATAACTTTAGCCAAAGGAGCTAAGCAGTTTGTGGTACAAGAAGCATTCGATACGATGTTCATGTCAGTTGTGTAGGTGTCGTTGTTAACGCCCATAACGAACATAGGAGCATCAGCAGATGGAGCGGAAATAACAACTTTCTTAGCGCCACCCTTAATATGAGCATTTGCTTTTTCGGTTGTTGTGAATACGCCAGTAGATTCTACAACATATTCAGCGCCACAAGCACCCCACGGAATTTCTTCCGGATTCATGCTAGCATATACGTTGATTTCTTTGCCGTTTACAACAAGTTTGTCACCTTTTGTGGTAACATCAGCAGTAAATCTGCCATGCATTGTATCATATTTTGCCATGTAAACCATGTAATCCAAATCAATGAAAGGATCGTTGATTCCAACGATTTCTACTTTTCCGGTTTCGATAGCCGCTCTGAAAACTAATCTTCCGATACGACCAAAACCATTAATACCAACTTTAATAGCCATGAAAATTACCTCCAATATTTTTTTCTCTACGTAGTATTCTACAACAATCCATTAAAATATACAAGATGAAATTGTTATATTTTTGTCAAACGTGAAAAATTTGTCTATCTTGCCCAAAGTATTGTCCTATTCTTCTACGCGAATAGATGAAATTACAATATTTTGCAAGGGGATATCTTGACCATCAGTTTTGATGGTTGCGATTTTGTCAACAACGTCCATTCCTTCTAAAACCTTGCCGAAAGCGGCATATTCCCCATCTAGATGTGGGGCATCTTGATGCATAATGAAAAATTGAGAAGAGGCCGAATCTTTTACCATCGTTCTAGCCATTGATAAAACGCCCCTAGAATGTTTTAAGTTGTTCTTAACGCCGTTCGAAGCAAATTCACCCTTGATAGGCTCCGCTTCTTTTTGGTTTAAGCTTTCATCGTAACCGCCGCCCTGAATCATAAATCCCGGAATAATGCGGTGGAAAATCAACTTATCAAAAAACTTTTCATTGATGAGTTTCAAAAAGTTTTGAACCGTGATAGGAGCGATATCTTCGTAGAGCTCGGCGCGAACGAGTCCGAAGTCTTTGACATCAATCACAATATTCATATAATTCCTCACTTTCTTGATAAGAACTTTTAAGACCATAGCATGTTTGCTCGCTGGTTTAAAAGTTTAGGTACAGACACAGATAGCTAAAACTTTCCATGTTCACCTATTATATCATTTTATTTCCGGCGTGTAAAGCGCAGGACGCGAAAATGCAAAGATGACAAAAAAGAAGAGGCAGAATATCACTCTAATAGCATAACCAAAAAAGGAAGAATTATGCAAACGACATAGAATTTATTGAAGAGATTCATCAGTGCATAAGAATTTTATAAAATAGGAGGGAACTCTTTTAAAAAGGATTACTTTATGATAAAATAATGCTAAGAAAGTATCGGAGGGAACGATGTGCAGAGGTTGGATGTTTTTTTAACAGAGAGGCAGGATGTAAAAAGTCGTGAAAGCGCTAAACGTGCCATTTGTAGTGGGTTTGTCACTGTGAATGGCAGTATCGTGAAAAAGCCGTCTTTTTTGGTAGAGGGGCATGAGGATATTGCTATCACGCAAGATGAAGAATTTGTGGGGCGTGGTGGATTAAAACTAAAAAAAGCGATCGAGTGTTTTGGCATTCATCTTGCTGGCTGCGTTTGTATGGATATTGGGGCATCGACGGGCGGCTTTTCTGATTGTATGCTACAAAATGGTGCAAAAAAAGTGTATGCGGTTGATGTGGGAACAGGGCAGTTAGATGCAAAGTTGCTCGCGGATAGCCGCGTGATTAATATGGAAAAAACCGATGTAAGAGATTTAGAATTAACAGATTTCCGAGATGTCTCTTTTGTCAGTGCCGATGTTTCTTTTATTTCTGTGCATCTCATTTTGCCGATTATCGCAAACCTTATCGAACCTTGCGGGGTTTGCGTGGTTTTGATTAAACCGCAGTTTGAAGCGGGGCGTGCGCACATTGGCAAAGGCGGTATTGTGAAAGATAAAAAGGTCCATCTTGATGTGGTGATTAATGTGATGGATTTTGCAAAATCCTTGGGAATTTCCGTTAAGAATCTTACGTTTTCCCCGATTTCTAATGGAAATATTGAATATTTGTTGCATCTTTCAAAAGAACAAAAGGACGAGGAAACTGCGGAAAAAAATTGGGATAGTCAAGAAATTCGTGATATAATACAGAAAGCATTCGCGTTTTTTGGTGCTTAAGAAGGCAGGGAAAATACATGGATAAACTCATGATGGCAGCACCGGCAAAAATCAATTTAGGGTTAGATATTTTAGGGAAAAATAAAGACGGCTATCATTTAGTCGATATGGTGATGGCTAGAATTAGCCTTTGTGATGAGGTTTGTGTGGAAAAAACAGCGGAATCTATCGTGGTGTCGTGTGATAGTCCACATGTGCCAGATGGCGAAGAGAATATTGCCTATCGTGCCGCGGCGGCTTTTTTCTCAACAATGTCGATAAGGGGTGGCGCTAACATATCGATAAAAAAACGCATTCCTCAAAGTGCGGGATTAGCAGGCGGCAGTGCCGATGCGGCCGCTGTTTTGAAACTTTTGAATAAGCTTTATGAAACCGGTCTTTCAGATGAGAGGTTAGAGAAAATAGCCGTTAAAATAGGGGCAGATGTGCCCTATTGTTTGCACAGCGCCTTTGCGAGAGCCGAGGGAATCGGGGAGAAGCTAACATTTTTTGAAAGTCCTTTGATGCTTTCGGTAGTAGTTGTTAAGCCCCCCATTTCGATATCGACGAAATGGGCCTATATTGAGATGGATAAAAAACCGATTAAAATGCATCCAGACATTGAGCAAATTATCTCTTGTTTAAAACGAGGGGATAGAGAAGAACTGATGGATTCCATGGGCAATGTGTTTTATGATAGGTTCGGAGCTAGGTTTGCCGAAATTGGGCAAAGCCGTGATAAACTCATGGAATGTGGCGCGGAAGTCGCCATGATGAGTGGTTCGGGTCCTAGCGTTTTTGGATTGTTTGATAGTGAAGAAGCCGCAGAAGCGGCAGTCAATATTTTAAAAAGTCAGGGCATGGAGTGTTTCGCCGGGACGACATTAAGTTAAAGGAGAACAAAATGAGTAAGACAAATATATTGGGCGTTAAAATTGATAAAATTACAATGCAGGAAACGGTAGAAAAAGCTTGGGAGTTTATGTCTGATACCGAACAGTTTCATTATATTTTTACACCAAACTCTGAAATAGTCATGGAAGCAAAGAGCAATGAAAATTTGAAAAACATGTTAAATTCTGCGGATCTTTGTATTGCAGACGGAATTGGTGTAGTACATGCGGCTAAAATTTTAAAAGATCCCGTACCAGAACGCGTTGCAGGCTTCGATTTAGCATGTAGTCTACTTGCGAAGATGGACAAGACGGATAAAACGGTTTATTTTTTCGGAAGCGCGCCGGGTGTTTGCGAAACAGCAATTGAAAATCTTCATAAAAACTATCCGGACCTCCATGTGGCAGGGTTCCATAACGGCTATTTTAGCAAAGAAGAAGAGACCGATATTGTGGCGGATATTCGTGAGAAAAAACCGAATTTATTGCTTGTATGCTTGGGATTTCCCAAACAAGAAAACTTTATTTTTGAGTATAAAGATGAACTTGCGGCATCGCTTGCATTAGGTGTCGGCGGAACGTTAGATGTGTTGGCAGGAAAGGCACAAAGGGCGCCGGAATTTTTTATCAATCACGGGATTGAGTGGTTATACCGCCTTTTAAAAGAGCCGAAACGTGTTTTCCGTATGATGGCACTTCCTAAGTTTGGACTTTTTGTGCTGTTCCGTGGTAAGAAATATAGTAAATAAGAATTTTCCTAATAGGATTCAAAAGAAGAGGGTTATTTAGAGAGGGGATTTATAATGGGTGCTTATGTAGAGCTATTATCCTATTCAGAGGGGTGCGAAAAAGTGGTAGCGGCAGCTGCTAAACTGTGTTATTCGCCAGCTGAAATTAGTGATATTTTAAACGGGCTTGATGATGAAAAGACAAAAAAGTTTCTCGATATGCTGGTGAATATGGGACATGAGAGCCCTATTGAACACTTAAGTTTCACGTTTGGCATTGAAGGTGTGAGCCGCAGCTTGCTCGCACAGATTACCAGACATCGTATCGCAAGCTACACGGTTAAATCCCAGCGCTATGTGAGAGAAGGTAGCTTCACTTACGTAACGCCCCCTACTATTTCAGAAAATCCAGAAGCGCTAGCCATTTTTGAGCAAGCCATGGAAGATACGCAAGCCGCCTATGACAAGATTGTTGCAGCGTTAGAGGCAAGACATGTCGCAAAAATGATGGCAGATGGCATCGATGAAAAGAAAGCGCGTCGCGATGCTGGCAAAAAAGCCAATGAGGATGCTCGTTTTGTTTTACCGAACGCATGTGAGACAAAAATGGTCGTGACGATGAACGCGCGGAGCTTACTGCACTTTTTTTCGCTGCGTTGTTGCAATCGTGCGCAATGGGAAATAAGGGATTTGGCAGAGCAAATGTTAGATTTGGTTAAAGAAAAAGCGCCCACTATTTTCCGCTTAGCAGGTCCGTCTTGTCTTAAGGGACCATGCCCCGAAGGAAAAATGAGCTGTGGACTTAAAAAAGAAATGGAAAAGAAGTATTTAGGAGAATAATATGGGGAAATTAATAGCCATAGAAGGCGTGGATGCGAGTGGAAAAGAAACGCAAACGCATCTTTTATATGAAAACTTAAAAGCGCAGGGCAAAAAGGTACGGAAAATTCGATTTCCGCACTATGAAAGTGATTCATCCGCTCTTGTCAAAATGTATCTAAATGGTGATTTTGGATGTGATGCTAAGGCGGTAAGCCCCTATATCGCTTCTACGTTTTATGCGGCAGACCGTTATGCTTCCTTTATGACGGACTGGAAAAAAGATTACGAAGATCCGGATACTGTGATAATTGCGGATCGTTATACAACGGCCAATATGATTCATCAGGCATCGAAAATTGATGATAAAGATGAAAAAGATAAATTTCTAATATGGCTTCGTGAGTTTGAATATAGTCTTTATGGTTTGCCAAAGCCAGATTTGGTGCTGTTTTTACATATGCCGCTCATAAAAATACGTGAAATCATAAAAATGCGGGATAATAAGATAGACGGAACAGGAAAAAAAGACATTCATGAAACGAATGATGAGTATATGGAAAAATCTTATGAGAATGCTCTGTATATCGCTCAAAAAGAGGGTTTTTGTGTTATCGATGCAGATGACGGAGATGGCGGCATCAAATCCATTCATACCATTTCAGAAGAAATTCTAGAAAAAGTGAACATGATTATATAGCAAGTCAGACAATAAAGAGCATAAAAGTGAAAAAAATGGAGGAAAGGAGAGGAAAACAGGAAGTGTTTCCCTCTTTTTAAGAAATTTCCTAAAAAATATTGACAAGCGCCCTTATTTGGGGTAGAGTGAATGTACAAAATGAAAAAGAAAGGTTGTGATGTTAGGGTTGGCAAACAGGCTTCAATTATATGGCTTCAACAACCTCACAAAGACATTAAGCTTCAACATTTATGATGTATGCTATGCCAAGAGTGAACGGGAACAACGTGATTATATCAGCTATATCGATGAACAATATAACTCGGATCGATTAACCAAGATTTTGTGCGATGTGACCGATATGATCGGTGCTCATATTTTGAATATTTCCAAACAGGACTACGATCCGCAGGGCGCTAGTGTGAATGTGTTAGTAACAGAGAGGGCTCTTTTGCCGGAATGTATTGATGATTCATGCAATGCGGATACCATGACTTTTTTAAAAAATCGTGGAGAAGTGCTCGATGCTCATTTGGATAAAAGCCATTTGACGGTGCATACGTATCCGGAGTTTCATCCGGACAACTCGATTGCTACTTTTCGGGTGGATATTGATGTAGCGACATGCGGAAAAATTTCGCCGCTTAACACCTTGGATTATCTGATTGGTAGTTTTGATTCGGATATTATCACAATGGATTACCGTGTCAGAGGATTCACCCGTGATGTGGATGGAAAAAAGCTGTTTATCGATCATGATATTACGTCGATTCAAGATTATATAGATGATAAAACCTTAGATAAATACGATGCTATTGATGTTAATGTGTATCAGTCCAATATTTTTCATACCAAAATGCTCATAAAAGAGATTGATCTTCAAAATTATCTCTTTAATACAGATGTGTATGAGATAAAACCCAAGACGCGCCTTGAGATTGAAAGCAGTTTGCGCCGCGAAATGATCGAAATTTTCAGCGGCACTAACGTGTATTAGATCAGGGAGAGGAGCGATTTTATTGGGAAAGGATTTAGATGCGCCTATATTGCGCGCGCTGGAATCTTTTAAAAAAATGAGGATTGTCCCATTTGATGTACCAGGACATAAACGTGGGCGAGGGAACCCACAATTAACAGATTTTTTGGGAGAGAAATGTTTATCCGTCGATGTTAATTCCATGAAACCGCTTGACAATTTATGCCATCCCGTTTCGGTTATTGCGGAAGCAGAAGCGTTGGCAGCACGAGCGTTTGGTGCAAAACACGCTTTTTTCATGGTGAACGGAACAACTAGTGCCGTACAGTCCATGATTTTAACCGCTTGTAAAAAGGGCGATAAAATTATTATGCCTCGAAATGTACATCGAAGTGCGATTAATGCACTGATTATAGGAGGAGCGATACCGGTTTATGTCAACCCCGGCGTTAATAAAAAATTAGGCATTCCTCTTGGGATGTCTTTTTGTGATGTCAAAGAAGCTATTTTAAAAAATCCGGATGCAAAAGCAGTTTTGGTCAACAACCCCACGTATTATGGCATTTGTTCGGATTTGAAACAAATTGTATCGTTTGCCCATGAGCGAGGCATGCTTGTACTCGCCGATGAGGCACATGGCACTCATTTTTATTTTCACGAGGATTTACCGCTGTCTGCTATGGCGGCAGGAGCCGATATGGCAGCTGTCAGCATGCACAAGACAGGGGGATCCCTTACACAAAGTTCATTTTTATTAGTGAATAATTATGTGAGCGTGGGGTATACTCGCCAAATTATCAATCTGATGCAGACGACCAGCGGGTCATACTTACTACTATCGTCGCTTGATATTTCACGGGCAGAGTTAGAAACAAATGGGCGAGAGATTTTTGAGCGTGTGATGAATCTGGCTACATACGCGCGTGGTGAAATCAATAAAATAGGCGGGTACTGGGCCTATGGGAAAGAAATCATTAATGGCGAAGATGTATTTGATTTTGACACGACAAAACTATCAGTATATACGCGCGATATTGGTTTGGCGGGCATTGAAGTATATGACTTGCTTCGCGATAACTATGACATTCAAATCGAGTTTGGTGACATCGGCAACATCTTGGCAATTATTTCAGTGGGTGACAAAGACCTTGCTATTGAAAGGCTTGTATCGTCAATGTCTGAAATTCGCCGCCTTCATGCGAAAGACCCTGCCGGTATGTTTGACCATGAATATATCACTCCGGATGTTGTCATGGCGCCACAAGAGGCATTTTACAGCGACAAACATGCGCTTCCCATCAGGGAAAGTGCGGGCTATATTTGTGCGGAATTTATTATGTGTTATCCGCCTGGCATTCCGATATTGGCACCGGGCGAGAGAATTACCCGGGAAATTTTGGATTATATCGCTTATGCGAAAGAAAAGGGTTGTTTCATGACGGGTACAGAGGACATTACGATTTCGAATATCAATGTCGTATCATGAGCTAGTGTAGAAAGGAAAGAAGCAATATGGAATTATGGTATACAGAAGATCACAGTGAAGATGCTCGCTTTTCCATTCGTGTGGATCAGCAGCTTTATACGGGTAAGAGTGAATTTCAGCGTATCGATGTGATGACTTCCAAAGAGTTCGGCACATTTTTGACATTGGATGGACTGATGATGGTGACAGAAAAAGACGAATTTATTTACCATGATATGATTGTTCATGTGCCAATGGCGACGAATCCTAATATTAAAAATGTGCTGGTCATTGGCGCGGGAGATGGGGGAAGTATTCGTGAACTTACACGTTATGCTAGCATTACCCATATTGATATGGTGGAAATCGATAAAATGGTAGTGGATGTTTGCCGTAAGTACCTGCAAAAAACAGCCTGTGCGTTAGATGATCCACGCGTATCGATACATTATGAGGATGGTCTCAAGTTTGTGCGGGGCAAAGAAAACGAGTATGACCTCATCATCGTTGATTCTACCGATCCTTTTGGACCAGGAGAAGGGCTTTTCACTCGTGAATTTTATGGAAATTGCTATAAGGCTTTAAAAGAAGATGGGATTTTAGTCAATCAGCATGAAAGCCCTTATTATGACGCTTATGCTGCTTCACTAGAACGCGCACATCAACGGATTGTGGAGTTTTTCCCTATTACGAAAGTCTACCAAGCCCATATTCCAACTTATCCATCTGGGCATTGGCTCTTTGGGTTTGCGTCCAAAAAATACGACCCCATTGCTGACTTTGATGCAAAAGCTTGGGAAAATCTCGGCATAAAGACGCGCTATTATAACGCCGGTATTCATGTGGGCAGTTTTTATCTGCCAACCTATGTGATGGAAATATTGGAGGGAAATCATGAATAAAAACATCGAAACCTTTTTGGGGTGCGACGCCGAATATGATGAATCAAAAATCGTGATTTTTGGAGCGCCGTTCGATTCGACCACGTCGTTTCGGCCAGGCACCAGGTTTGCCAGCCGTACCATGCGTGCTGAGTCATTTGCTTTGGAGACATATAGCCCTTATCAGGACAAAGATATTGAAGATACGAAAATATTTGATGCGGGAGATTTAGAGCTGACGTTTGGAAACAGTGCCAAGACGTTACTCGGGATTGAAAATATGACGCGGGAGATTATTACCGATGGAAAAATCCCCTGCATGATTGGCGGCGAACATTTGGTTACGCTCGGTGCCGTTCGCGCTGCTAAAGAAGCATATCCCGATTTATGCCTCATTCATTTTGATGCACATACTGACCTTCGCGAGGATTATCTGGGAGAAACGCTGTCACATGCGACGGTGATGCGTAGATGTTGGGATTTGCTTGGCGATAATCGCATTTTTCAATTTGGCATCCGCTCGGGAGAGAGAGCTGAATTTTTGTGGGCAAAAGAGCATACGAAACTTCAGAAGTTCGATTTTAACACCATAGAAATGGCACTGTCGGACATTGGTGACCGCCCCATTTATCTCACGATGGATTTAGATGTATTAGATCCGTCTGTTTTCCCAGGAACGGGTACGCCTGAAGCTGGCGGCGTTAGCTTCTTAGAGCTTTTATCCGCTATTTTGAAAGTGGCAAAGCACCGCGTCGTAGGACTTGATTTATTAGAACTTTCTCCTATCTATGACCAAAGCGGCGCATCTACCGCTGTGGCGCTAAAAGTACTGAGAGAAAGTTTATTAGCTGTGTATAAATAAAGAGAAATTTATTAAATTTGTGGATAAAAAAACAGACCGCATATGCAGTCTGTTTTTTTAGTGGTCTCTTATTAGAAAATATCTTTAATTTCAAATACATGACTTGCATTAGCAGCAAGGACACCATTATCTTCTGGGAAGATACAATAGATCCCGTCTTCTTTTAGTAAATCTTTTTCTTTCTTAAGAGCGTTATTTTCAAAATGCCATAAAGAAATACTATTATCATTACTTAGAGCAATAAAATATCCTTGTTTCTTAGCATATTTGAGTTGCTTGATACTATAGTCTTCAAAGTAGGTTTCCCCTATTTCGACAACTTTTTGATTTTCCGTATTGAAAAGGCAAATACGATGTTTATCCTCTTTATCCACCAAAGAAAGCAAGTAGTTGTTTTCATCCACAGAACCTATTAAATATGAAAATACAGTTCCCATTGGTAAAGTAATTTGATTAGTGATTTGAAGGGAGTTTTTATCAATTTTGAGCAAATGGCAAACATCGCTTTTTGGCTCAGATACATCACAATCAGAACGATAGGTGGTCGATGCAAATATGCAGTCGGTTTTTTTATCATATACTAAAGCAATGATGTTTTCATAATCGATTGGATTATCATGATAAAAAGCTTCTCCCGTTTCGGTGTTAAAGCGAGTTAACACACAGCCTAAAATGCCATATTTGTGATTGCTGGAATAATATAAGCATTTTTCATCTTGTGTATCAGCAACAGGGCGCATGCCACCTGGTGCCTGCGCCACAATGTGAGGGTTTTCAGGGAAACTAATCAATTTATTTGGATTATATTCGGTAAGCATGCCTTCGGTATAGGATGCCATGTAAACTTTACCGTTCATGTTCCATAATAAAATTACCTCACCGCATTTTGTAGCAGCTCGGCCGGCATCGATGCCTTCATTTGTTTCGGTATCAAGCATCCAGAATCGTTGAGCAATGAATGGTGTGCCAATTAGTCTATGGTCATCTAGCCTGATCATGCAATCTGCTATTCCAGGGGAATCACTTTCTAAAAACTTACTCAGTAAAAGTGTACCGTTTTTATCAAACTTATAAAATTCGCCAAAAGTTGTGACGGAAATTATCTCCTCGTTTTTAGTTAGAGCGAAATCATAGACAGTTGCGTTGGCTACATGGCATAATGATTTTACTTTGCCATCTGCAAAGTTCCATTCATATACATCAGCACCATCGCCTGCATCTGTAACACCATATGCTTTATTTAAAGTTTTTCCGAACCAAACCATCATTTCTTGTTCGGGCTTTGGACCGTCTACCATATTTCCATCAGGTGAAATCCATCCCTCTAATGGAACATAGGTATTGTGATCAGAATCGGAAATAGATTTGACTAACCATGTTTTCTCGTCGATATCTCTTATAAGGGTTAATGTTTCTTCTTTTGGATTCCATTTATATAGACAGCTTCTTTCCGTATGAAAACGCATGGTATATGTCCCATCTCCATTTGCAAAACTGCCATTTGCTAACGTGGATTTAGTAAAATGGTCGTAGATATGTACTGTTTTTTTACTCTCTATATCAAAGGATACACCGCTAAGACATGGATAAGCATTAGCAAAAAATAGGATTTTGTGAGTAGCCTCATCATATTGCATACCAGAGAAAACTAACCCACTGCGTGCTCCTGTTTTATAAAAATCATATTCACCAGTAGAAAGTGTAAGGCGCATAACCCATGCTAAATCAGAGGCAATCCACATGGTATCATTATCGGTCAGAACGGCACTGTAAGCACCGCAACCGGATATGCCCTCTCCTTTTTCATAACGATAGATGCGCTCTTTTCCACTAGGAGTAACCATGGCACTTAAACAGCCAACGTTTGCATTCCAAGTTGATATAAAGAATCGTTCTTCGTTTGTTTCAGGGTCAATTCCCGCTTTAATGAGAGGGGTATTGACAAAGGGATCTCTCGTAAATGGCACAGTTAATTTTTTAATGTGCGGCATAATAAATTCCTCTTTTCTAAATCTTAAAATATGATAAAGCCGCGTCTTAAGAAAGGCGCGACTTGAAGTCTTCATAACCAAAATGGCGAATTATTTCATAGTCACCATTTTCTTGTTTAACAACAATAGCAGGCAGATTCACGCCATTAAATGTATTGTTTTTGACCATTGAATAAATGGCCATATCGCAAAAGATAAGTTTTTCACCTGCCTCTAGCGGATGATCGAATGAATAATCGCCAATGATATCGCCAGCAAGGCACGTTGGGCCGCCCAATCGATAGGTATACGCTTTTTCACCTGGCGACCCCGCACCAATGATAACAGGGCGATAGGGCATTTCTAGTACATCCGGCATATGGCAAGCGGCCGATGTATCTAAAATAGCAAGATCCATCCCATTTTTCATCGTATCCATGACAGATGAGATGAGAAATCCCGTATTTAAGGCGACGGCTTCTCCCGGCTCTAAATAAACGGTCACGCCGTATTTTTCCTTCATGAATTGAATAGACTTAATTAAGGTGTCCACATCGTAATCTTCACGCGTGATATGGTGACCACCACCGAAGTTAACCCAACTCATGGTTTTTAGATATTTGCCGAATTTTTGGTCGAAAACTTGAACCGTACGCCAAAGGGTATCCGAGTTTTGCTCACACATGGTGTGAAAATGCAGACCAGATATGCCATTAAGGTCATTCTCGTCAAAATTTTCTAACGTGGTACCGAGCCGAGAACCTTTATAGCACGGATTATAGATATCGGTTTCAATTTCTGAATATTCAGGATTCACGCGAATACCACAAGCAATTTTGCGTGGAGCATTGACCACTTTCTCTTTGAATTTATCCCATTGTGAAAAGGAATTGAAAACGATGTGGTCACATATGTTGAGAACTTGGGCAAAGTCATCATCCCGATAGGCAGGGGTGAAAATATGGGTTTCTCCACCCATTTCCTCAAAGCCCAATTTTGCTTCAAAAAGGGAACTGGCTGTTGTGCCGCGTAGATATTTTCCTATTAAGGGGTACAGACTAAATGCAGAAAAAGCTTTTTGCGCAAGCAAAATACGGCAACCTGACTTTTTTTGTATGTTATCTAATCGTTCTAAGTTCTTTTTAAGAAGCTCAACATCGATGACATAACAAGGAGTAGGGAGCTTGGACATTTCCATCATCATATCTCCTTTAATCGACTAGGGTAGGGTTAAAGTCTTCAATCCAGGGAAGACCAAATCGAGTGAGCTCTTTCATAAATGGATCGGGATCGAACTCTTCGATGTTGTGAACGCCTGGTTTGTTCCATTTTCCGGTCATGACCATAGCGGTGCCAATCATAGCAGGAACGCCGGTGGTATAGGAAATAGCCTGTGAGCCAACTTCTTTGTAACATTCCTCGTGGTCACAAACATTGTAAACATAATAGTGCTTTTCTTGTCCATCTTTTTTGCCGGTGAAAATACAACCGATGTTGGTTTTCCCTTTTGTACGTGGACCCAACGAGGACGGGTCAGGCAAAACGGCTGCCAAAAATTGGAGCGGAATGATTTCGTGTCCTTCATACATAATGGGTTCGATCGATGTCATGCCCACGTTTTCCAAAACTTTTAAATGGTTTAGATAGTTTTGGGAAAAGGTCATGAAAAAGCGGATACGTTTGATTCCATTAATATTAAGTGCTAACGATTCTAGTTCTTCATGATGAAGAAGATAGATGTCTTTCGGACCAATTTGTGGCAAATCATATATTTTTTTAATCGCCATTGGCGCTGTTTCGATAAATTGACCATTTTCAAAATAGCTACCGTTTGCCGATACTTCACGAATATTGATTTCGGGGTTGAAGTTAGTAGCAAATGGATAGCCGTGGTCGCCGGCATTGGCGTCTACAATGTCAATGCTTTCAATTTCATCAAAATAGTGTTTTTGTGCATAAGCAGAAAATACGCCGGTTACGCCGGGATCAAATCCGCTTCCTAAAAGAGCAGTAATACCAGCTTTTTCAAACTTTTCACGATAGGCCCATTGCCATTTATATTCAAACTTGGCGGTGTCCTCTGGTTCGTAGTTGGCGGTATCTATATAATTGGTGTGCGTTTTAAGACAGGCGTCCATAATGGCGAGGTCCTGATAAGGCAGGGCCAAATTTAAGACAGCATCCGGTTTAACCCGTTCAATTAATGAAACCAGCATGTCAGTATTATTTGCATCTACTTCTGCTGTTTCTACTTTTGTTTTGCCGCCATCTAGTTTTTTCTTTAATGCATCGCATTTTGATTTTGTACGGCTAGCAATGCAAATTTCAGAAAATACATCGCTGTTTTGGCAGCATTTATGTGCCGCTACGCTTGCAACGCCACCTGCGCCGATAATCAGGGCTTTTCCCATAATAAAGTACCTCCTTTGAGGATGTTAGTTTAGTAAGTCAACAAAGTGATTATACATAAAACTTTCCCACAAATCAACCAAATTATGAATTTTTGATGCTTTACCTCCAAAAATGAAAAAAACTGTTTGTCATATAATTTGTGACGCGTGTCAAAAAACAGTTTTTTTGCAATATTTCGTTACTGATTGGCAAATGTAGGATTATTTGATACAATATAGAAGTTGCAAAAAAGAATGCAACAATAAAGGGGATTTTTATGAAGTCAAAAAAGAAAAGCCGTTATATAAAATTAGAGGGAAAAGCGTATGAGAGAAACGCATCTCCTTCATTTGCACACGGATTAAATTTTTATAAACTGTTTTGGGTGTTTTTCATTGGCTGTTTTATCGGCGTAGTATTGGAAACCATTTGGTGTGCGGTAACGCTCTATAAGATAGAGAATCGGTCGGGGCTTGTTTTCGGACCGTTTAATCCGGTGTATGGATCTGGAGCGGTTTTCATCACGCTATGCCTTTATAAATTAAGAAATCTGCGTGATTTGTGGATTTTCGTCGATGGTGTTGTATTAGGTGGGGCTTTTGAATATCTGTGCAGTTGGTTACAGCAACTTGTTTTTGGAACGGTGTCCTGGGAATACAGTCAAACACAGTTTAATATAGGTGGGAGAACCACTTTGTTGTATGCATTTATCTGGGGAATATTGGCACTCCTGTGGGTTAAAAATCTCTTTCCTTTGATGTCGCATTTAATTGAAAAAATCCCCAATAAAATCGGCAAAACACTTACGTGGGTCTTAATTGTGTTTATGGTTGTCAATATGGGAACTTCTGCATTAGCCGTGACAAGGCAAACTGAGAGGCGGCGAGGCATTCCAGCCAATAATGTGGTGGAAAAGGTGTTGGATCGATATTTTAACGATCATTTTCTAAAATGGGTCTATCCTAATATGATGGTGGCACCTGAAAATAAAAAATAAGAGAGCAAACGGGGAGAGAAATCTTTCCGTTTTTTTGTGTAGAACCCTCAGTTAGCAGAGCATTAGTAGAGCTTAAGCGATGGGTAAGAAAATACACGGCTTCATAAAGATTTGATAGCATTTGTCTTCGACGCCCCCTTCTTTTTTCACGGAAAAAAAGAAGGGGGAGAAAAGTCCGCCAAAGGGAAAGAATCCCCTTTGGAATCTCCACATTGAGAAAGGGTTAAATAGATACCCGTTTTGAGATTGTGGTATGGCTGTTTTAGGGTAGAGAAAAGGAATAGATTAATTGAACATGAGTTTTAAAGCATCCTCCGCTATACGAAAGGGAGACAGTAACATGTAAACACGCAAAAAATGCCCTCTAATTAGAGGGCATTTTTCTATTCGTTTTGAGGAAGTGTTCAATATAGTATCTTGCTACATTATAAAATAATGCAGATAAGACCACCGCTACCTTCATTGATAATACGCTGCAGAGTTTCTTGTAGACGAATTTGTGCATCCTGCGGCATGTGGGAGAGTTTGTTGTGAAGTCCCTCATTCACAAGCTCATGAAGAGATTTTCCAAAGATATTTGATTGCCAAATGAGTTTGGGATCCGTTTCAAATTCTTTTAATAGATAATGAACGAGTTCTTCCGATTGTTTTTCAGTACCCACAATAGGTGAAACTTCCGTTTCAATATCGGCACGAATCATATGGATAGATGGAGCAGAGGCTCTTAATTTTACGCCGAATCGCCCACCTTGTTTCACAATTTGCGGCTCTTCTAATGTGAGCTCATCAATGGTAGGTGATACAATACCATACCCCTTAGCACGAACTTCATGTAGGGCAAATGCCACTTTATCATACTCTTTCTTGACGGCAGACAGTTCTTCTAATGTTGTAATCAGACTGTCGTCGCCATCTATCATAAGACCTGTTTTCTCTTTTAAAATGGCGTAGAAGAGATCGTCGATGGTTTCAAGTTTGGCATTGACACAGCCTTTTCCTAAATCCATACCGAGAGGAAACACTTCTTTAACGCTCTTGGTTTTGGGCATTTCCTTACACCAATTTACGGCTTCACGGATTTTTTTGATGGAACCCATAGAATCCTGAAGTCCGCCATATAGCTCTTCTAAGAGCCAATGGTCGTTTTCTAAGGTATCGATCCATTTCGGAATTTCGATAGAGAACTCGTTAATCGGGAATTCAAATAAAACGCTTTCCATGATAAAGGAAATATCGTTTTTACTTAATTCCTGACAGTTGACGGCTAAAATAGGCACGCCATATTCTTCCTCTAACGTTTTCTTGAGTTCGACCGTAGAAGCAAGAGTGGGATGAGCCGAGTTTAATAAAACAACGAAAGGTTTATTAAGCTCCTTTAGTTCATGGATGACTCTTTTTTCAGCGTCTAAATAGCTGTCTCGATCAATATCGGTGATGCTTCCATCGGTGGTAACGACTAGTCCGATGGTTGAATGTTCAGCAATGACTTTACGGGTGCCAATTTCGGCTGCCTGATTAAAAGGCATGGGATCATCTTGCCAAGGTGTACTCACCATACGGGGCATGTCATTTTCGATATGACCCAAAGCACCGTCCACAATATAACCGACGCAGTCAATCATGCGGATTTTTAGATTGGCATTTTCCGATAAACTGATGTTAACTGCTTCATTAGGAATGAATTTTGGTTCGGTGGTCATTATGGTTTTACCTGAGGCACTTTGCGGAAGTTCGTCTCTTGCGCGTTCAGCCGCAAATTCGTTATCCATGTTCGGAATTACGAGTAAATCCATAAATTTTTTAATAAAGGTGGATTTTCCCGTTCGAACAGGGCCAACAACGCCTATATAGATATCTCCATTGGTGCGTTCTGCGATATCGTCATAGATGTTATATGTTTCTTGCATCTTTTGTCCTCCTTCTCTGTTTTCCAGATTCTCTATAACATGTATATTTTGTCTGTTTTTTAATTATGCAAAAAAAGACGAGACTTTTTTGCCATATGGAAAAAAATTTAATTCATCTATAAAATTTTATGCTATAATTCATGTAATATATGATAAAAAGGTAGGTTAAAAATATGGCAATTTTATTTGAGCCAGCCAAACTGGAAGATATTGAAGATTTCATTCGGGTACAAAATTTAAGTTTTTATGAGGATTATATAAAATATGGTTGCTGCCCTGGTTATGGTCGTACATATGAAAGCATGAAAACCTCCATGGAGACATGCATTGTTTATAAAATAGTAGCAGATGGTGAGATTATTGGAAAAATTAGTGTTAGAGATGACAAAGACGGAAACTATTTTCTGGGTTGTTTGTGCGTGATACCAGCGTATGAGAATAAAGGGATTGGGCAATCAGCCATTCGTTTTATGGAAAGCAAACTTTCTGATGCCATTCACTGGTCACTTGAAACGCCAGCTGATAAAGAACGAAATCTCTATTTTTATAAAAAGTGTGGTTTCCGTGTTACCAAAGAGTACATGGATGGTCCTGTTAAGATTGTATTGTTGGAAAAAAATAAAAATACCGATGAGAACGCGGTCTAAACGAGTACATTTTCATGGAGAAATAAAAAAGGGATGATTGAAAAAGCCTCTTCTTGCATTTTTTGTTTCACTATGGTAGAGTGGAACTATAAATGAAGTATAAGGAGGCATTTTTTATGATTTGTAAAAATTGCAGACATCGTATATCCGGTGCAGTCCGTTTTTGTCCTCATTGTGGAACGAATGTTAAAACAGGAGAAAAAGCATTGGACTCAGTAGAAACTCCAATAGAAGCGCCAGTAGAAGTGCCAGTAGAAACTCCAATAGAAGCGTCAGTAGAAGTGCCAGTAGAAACTCCAATAGAAGTCCCAACAGAAGCTCCGATAGAAGCTCCGATAGAAGCGCCAATAGAAACTCCGATAGAAACATCAAATGTGATCGATGAAATATCTCCTGTGACAATGGATGATTCTAATGCCCAGATGATAGACGATAACATAAATGACGCAGCAACCGTTGTGAGTGAGGAAAAACCACCGGAAGAGGCGATACCCCCAACTTCCCCAAACAATGCCGCATATACACATACAACAACTGCCAATATTCCGGCATCTAATGCGTATATACCACAACAAAATCCATATCAAAACTATTATTCCATGCAAAACGGGCAGTACAATCCTTATATGCTAGAAAAAAACAATGGTAAAGCCATTGCTTCTTTAGTGCTGGGAATTATTAGCTTTTTTACTTGCTTTATTCCTCTTATTGGTCTTGCTGTTCCCATTGTTGGCTTGGTACTAGGCGTTCAAGGGCGTTGTGAGTCCGTTAGGAATCGCGGCATGGCAACAGCCGGTATGATTCTTAGCATTATATTTTTAGCGTTTGCTAGTCTATATACGTTGTTTGTTTTGGCATCAGTTATCATAGGCATAGGGAGTGTTTAAAATTTAAAAAACATATGCTCCACAAAAATTTTGATTCCGATACCAATTAGAATAATACCACCAAATATTTCGGCTTTCTCTTTTAAGAGATAGCCGAATTTTTTTCCGATAAAAGCGCCGATTATGCAGCAAACAAACGTGATAATGCCGATGATAAAAGCGGCATAGAGGATGTTTACTCTCATAATCGCTAATGTAATGCCAACAGCTAACGCGTCGATACTCGTAGCAATTGCTTGCATGAAAACAATTTTTAAATCGATAGGGCGACCGCAAATGGATTTGTCATCCTCTGGATGATTTATTTCATGGATAGCGTCTACAATCATTTTGCCACCGATGAAAGCCAGTAAAACGAGGGCAATCCAATGATCGACTGCCTCTATAGCACCACTAAAAACCTGCCCGGCAAAGAAACCGATAATAGGCATTAAAGCTTGGAAAAATCCAAATAAGAAAGAGGTGAGAATGACGTTTTTACGGTTTATATTGGTAAAACACATGCTGTTTGAAATGGAAACGGCAACGGCGTCCATAGAAAGACCTAATCCTATTAATAGCAAAGAAAAAATATCCATGGGGTGAAAAACTCCTTTTGTTCTAAAATCTAAAATAGTGGCATAAAATGATGAGACATTTTAAACCCACAAAAAATACTATCATGAAATTGTACTCATACAAAAAGGCAGTTATTCTTTTTCTATTGTGTGAGCGGCAAGCGTGACAGCATCGTCAATTAGCTCGGAGAGCGGTTTTTCGATAAATCCAGCAATTTGTATGGCGCATTTGCTGATGGGTATAAGCACGCGAACAGCTTCGCTTTTCGAAACGGCTATCGCCATTTTTTCGGTGATTTCGCCATACATAGAATTCGCGAAGGCGGCACCGATAGGGGCCACTAGTATGTCACAATGTCCAGCGTTATAAACAATGGCATTTTCACCAGTAGCACCAACATCCGCTCCGGCTTTTACCATGGCGGCGGTTGCCGCAGCATTCGTACCTGCGGCTACGATAAAACAATCGGGCAGACGTTTTTTACATTTTTCTGTGACAGCTTTGCCTATACCGCCGCCCTGTCCATCAATGACAGCAATGGTTATCATAAAAAGCCCTCCATTTAAGTAGTAAAAACAGTATATCATAAACAATTCTGTATTTCAAACACAGAATGTTTGCATATTTTAAATGTCGTCCACATAAGCATAGGATAAAGAAAAAAATGAAGAAAGGGGTCAAGGTATGTCTGTCAATTTTAAAAAGCAAAATATAAAGGTTAATGATAAAGTATGCCAAGATTTTTCGCAAGTCATGGTGGAGAACGATATCATCGTGAATGAGGGGAAACCAGATGTTTTAAAAATCATTCAGATTGATACGAGAGCCTTTGTAAACAGAACAGAAATCGGTACAGGTAAAGCAGTGATTTCCGGAACGGTGTCACTCAATATTTTGTATATTTGTGACCGCGAAGGGGAAAGTCTAAAGTGTCTTTGCGAAAACGTTCCATTTGAACACACAGTGGAAAATCCCAAAATTAAAGAGGGAATGACAGCCCATGTATCTGTTGAAGTAACGCGTGTTGATTTTGAACTATTAAATAGTCGAAAAATGCGTCTTAAAATTTCAATGGGGCTGGATACAACGATTAACACAGATCGTGAATTTGGGCTCATCTACGATGTGGAAGATGACGAGAACAAATTGCAGATTAAAACCCAGTCTGTGCGTGTTTACACACTATCGTCCAATCAAAATAAGACTTTTGATGTGCAGGAAGAACTGATTCTGCCCGATAGCAAACCCAGTATCCGCGACGTTTTAAAGGTAAATGCCAAACTGACGGAAAAAGAACTCAAAATAGCATCCGGCAAAGCGGTTGTGCAGGGTGTATTAGATGTTTGCACGCTGTATACGAACGACAGTAATGGCGGCGTGGAATTCTGTCGTCATGATGTGCCTTTCACCGAAGTGTTTGATATTTCCAAAGTGCCAGAAGGCGCGGATTGTGAAATAGACGTAGCCGTAGATGATATTAAATGGACACCTAAATTTGATTCAGATGGCAATATCAGAAAAGTGGCCGTTACGATTAGTTTGTCATCGGTTGCCAACGTAAGTGAGAATATCGATGTAACGCTTATCACCGATTGCTATGCGCCAAACTGCGCCTGCCATGTAAAAAGAGAGAGCTATGAATTTGATGAATTCTTAGGTGAAAGCAAAGCGCAAAGTGTCGTCAAAGAATTAATTGATATAAAAGACGGCATGCCTGCTATTTCCCGTATTTACAACGTGATTACCAAACCGTATATCACATCTAACGGGATTGAGAATGGCAAGGTTTATTTGGAAGGTTCCATCGATACCTATATTCTTTATATTTGTGAAGATGATTTAAGCCCGATCTTTTCATTTAAAAAAGAGATTCCTTTCACGCATACCATGGACATTTCGGGTATTCGTGACAATGCAGAAATCAACGTTCGCTGTGAAGTAGCCAATGTGAGCTATAATATTGTGAGTGATAAACAGGTGGAAGTGCGTGCCGTTTTAGATATTGGCGTGTGCCTGACCAATGTGACGCGTTGTAATGCGGTTCAGGATATGGAGATAAAGCAGGAAGATCGTCCGCATAGAAGTACACTTTTAGTATATTTCGTGAAAAGCGGAGATACCTTGTGGAAGATAGGCAAAAAATATGGTGTTTTGATGGAAGATATTAAGGCAGCCAACGATCTGCCGGATGATGGGGCATTAAAAGAAGGCATGTTCCTTTTAATCCCTCATGTTAGAAAATATCAGCCTGCTACCGAATAATCTTTTGCCCTATATAAAAAACGCTCTTATGTGTGCTAATTTTAGGCATACATAGGAGCGTTTTCTTTTTGGATTAATCTTTACAACGAAAGAAAAAAAAGGTATAATAAACGCGCATGTGCAATACTACTCTTTATAATAAAAAATTTGGGTTTTAAACCCATCACTATACAAAGGAACGAACTTATGAAAAAAGAAAATGCGGCAAGAACGGTAGGATTTATCTTTTTTGCCATTGTACTTAGTAAAGTTTTTGGTCAGGTGCGTGAAATGGCTATTGCTAATTTTTACGGCATGGGCATTGAGGCGGCGGCATATACGGCAGCATCTCGACTGCCTGTTAGTTTTTTTGATATGATTTTAGGATCGGCGGTTTCTTCAGCCTTTATTCCTGTCTACAATATGTTCGTCCAAAAAGAAGGGAAAGAAAGGGCCTCCCATTTTGCCGATAGTTTTATTAATATCGTGTTATTGGCGACGGTGTTTTTTTCTATATTGGGCGTTCTGTTTGCCCCAGGCATCATTTCGGTTTTTTCGCCTAATTTAAATACGGATGTCAAAACGTTAGCCATAGAGCTCTTGCGTATCATGTTCCCGATGATCATTTTTGTGGGACTTGCCTTTACATTTGTGGGACTTCTGCAATCCATGGGCGAGTTTAAAATCCCTGCCGTGATGAGCATGGTTTCAAGTGGCCTTTGCATTTTATATCTATTTATTTTCAATAAAAAGTTTGGGATATATGGTCTTTCGATAGCACTTTTAATAGGCTGGGGGCTACAGTTTTTCATTTTAGTGTTTCCCGCCTACAAACGGGGATTTCGTTATCACATAAAAGCTGGTTTTTATGATAGCGGCTTAAAACAAGTGGTATTTTTAGCTCTTCCCGTTTTAGCAACATCGTGGGTGCAGCCCCTTAATACGCAAATTAATATTATGATTGGTTCAACACTGGACCATACTGGCGGTGCTATTGCTGCTATCAATTATGCAGACAGGCTATATGTCATTGCGGCAAGTGTATTTGCTATTTCGGTTACTAATTATATTTTCCCCAAACTTTCTCAGCTAAATGCGAATGGGAATGAAAAAGAGTGGGGGCAGGTAGTCCGTACTTCGGTAAAATCGGTTATTTTACTTGTCGTGCCGATTGCTATATTATTTATGGTCGAAAGCCGTGATATCGTTCGTATCATTTATGAGCGCGGTCAATTTGGTGATAAGGCGGCGAACATCACGTCTACTATTCTGTCGTGTTATTCTTTTGGAATGACGGGGTATGCCGTTCAGGAAGTCTTTAACAAAGCATTCTTTTCTAAACAAAACAAGAAAACGCCGATGTTAATTGCCGTCGGTACGATTCTTTGCAATATTACCTTGTGTATTATTTTGGGTAGATTTTTCCACATTTTTGGTCTTTCTATTGCTGTATCCATTTCTTCGCTTACATTTGCTGTGGTTTCTGGCATTTGCATCAGCAGGAAAATGAAAGATAACGCATTTGCTGGTTTCGGGCGCGAACTTGCTCAAATAGCCATTATGGCGGTTACAACAGTTTCGGCGGCTATAGGAACAAAAGTATTGTGCTATCATTTTATAGCGCCGACAAATTTACTGAACAGTTTCATTCTGTTCATGATTCCTGCATGTGTGGGCGTTTTGGTATATGGCATGATGGCGCTTATTCTTCGTATTGACGAAATTAAATATATCAAGAAAATAATAAAAAGATAGGAGTTGATATTTTGCCAAGAGATAGTATCATTCTTTCGTTTTTATCTGTATTATGGGAAAAGATTTGTATCTGGTATGACAATAGTGGGTATAGCCATCTATTTGATCGTATTGTGGCATTTTTTTCTCGCGCCTTTTCCAGAAGTTTTGTCTATCGCGCTTTTTCTCATGGGGAAGACCGAGAAGTTAGTGGCGTTTTCGTCGGAATAATTGAGGCGATTTTTGCATTTTTCCATCGTATTTTTACGCGTCCTGCCCATTTTTTTGCTAAGGCTGGAAGCGAAAGTGGCTGCGTTCGTTTTGTTTCTTTTATGGCAGAAAATTGGTTTAGGTTAAGCGTGCGTATTTATGGACTTTTTGGTTTGGTATTTAGTTTGGTTAAACTTGGGTTTGACAAGCTGATTTCCCATCAAATATCCATGCTGACAATAGGGCTTGTCGTTGTGTCGCTCATTGCTTGCCTATTTTCCCAGTCATTATCGGGACTTTACAACGGTAGCTTTTTTAGAAAAATCGTGGGTTTGCCTGATGTAAAGGGTGAAACAGAAGTTTCATATCGAGGGAAGTTTGCAGCAGGCGTAGCGATTTTATTCGGTATTGTAGTAGGCGCTCTGACAGTGATACCTCATTGGTATTTCATCGTCATGGGTGTGTTGGGAATGATTTTCCTTCTATTAAAACCGCAATGGGGTACATTTTTAGCCATCGCACTTTTTCCGTTTTTGCCAACAATGGTCGTAGCAGGACTTGTGGCGGTCACTATGGTTTGTATGTTTGTGCGCTACCTAGCACTGGACAAGAAAAAAGTGGGGCTTGATTCATTTGATTTGGTCATGATTGGCATGTGTGCAACGTTTGTGTATGGTGTACTGTTTTCCCATACGCCAAAAAGTAGTTTGCCAGTTGGTCTTATGTATGTTTTGATGGCGGGATCTTTCTTTGTGTTTCGCCGTTCGTTTGATAGAGAACAAATTTTTTATAATCTTTTAGATATTATGATTGTGGTAGCCAGTTTTGTGGCACTTTATGGGTTGTATCAGCAATTTTTCGGGGTAGCAGATACGACTTGGCAGGATACACAAATGTTTGAAGACATCAAAACGCGTGTGTATTCCACTTTCGGAAATCCGAATGTATTAGGGGAATATTTGCTAATTACCATTCCACTTACATTGGCACGTTTTTATTATACCGAGAAGAACAATAATCGTCTGATGCTGGTAATTGCCTTAGCTGTTCAAGTGGGATGTATGGTCTATACATTTTCGCGCGGCTGTTGGATTGGTCTTGTATTAGAAATAGGGCTCTTTTTGATGTTCCGCGGCAAAAAATTATTAGGGCTTGCCGTTTTAGCCATGTTAGCGCTTCCCTTTGTCATGCCGCAGTCGATTGTGGATAGAATTCTCAGTATTGGTAACACGGGCGACAGTTCGACATCGTATCGTGTGTTCATCTGGGAAGGTACCATGCGCATGTTAAAAGATTATGGATTGTCGGGAGTTGGACTGGGTACCGATGCGTTTAATAGTGTTTATCCTTATTATGCCCTGTCGGCTGTGGTAGCGCCTCATCCGCATAATTTGTTTTTAGAGATTCTGTGTGAGAGTGGTATTTTAGGTCTGACCATGTTTTTTGGGTGTATTATTTGCTTTTATCGTGCATTGGGACGTTGCAGAAAAGAGAATCAGAAACTTTATAGCGTGGCCGTGGCTTTAGGCTCTGGAATGGCAGGCTATTTATTGCAGGGAATGTTTGATAATGTGTGGTATAATTACCGCATTTTCTTCTTCTTCTTTGTGATGATGGGCTTATCTGCCGTTGTGAGCACATTGGCAAAAAAACGTGAAGTGCCCCCCTCTCCCGCTAGAGGGTTGGAGGAGAGATAATGGGAAAGATTAAAGTGTTAAATATTATCTCAGATACCAATATTGGCGGTGCAGGGAAGTGTATATTGACTGTTGGCAAGCATTATGATCGTGATAAGTTTGATTTAGTCGTAGCTGTTCCCAAAGGAAGCGCCTTAAAAGAAGAATTAGAGAAAATAGAGGTCACTTGCGTAGAGGCGGAGGCTATTGCGGATGAATCGATGAGTTTTGCTGGCATCTCAGCACAGAAAAAACTGATTCGAGGGGTAAAACCTGATGTGGTGCATACTCATGCAGCACTATCAGCCCGTATTGCGGCCCGTTTAGCAGGTGGTTGTGGGATTGTGTATACAAGGCACTGCGTGTATGAGCCGTCTGCTTTCATGAAAAGCATAGTTGGCAAATGTATCAATCAATCGGTAGCGGCTTTGTTTTCGGATAAAATTATCGCGGTGGCAGAAGCGGCGGCGGAAAATCTTACCGATGTAGGCGTACCGAAATCTAAAATTGAAGTCATCTTAAATGGTATATCTCCTCTTTCGCCTTTATCAAACGAAGAAAAAGAAAAACAGCGCAAGCGGTTTGGTGTGGCAGATGGGCAAAAAGTGGTTTCCATTATTGCTCGGTTAGAAGAAGTAAAAGGGCATAAATATTTTATAGAAGCAGCGCAAATACTCAAAAAGCGTGGAATAAACGCTAAGTTTATTGCGGCAGGTAAAGGGACTTATGAGAAAACATTGTTTGAATTAGCGAAAAACAGTTCGGCGGATGTGTTGTTTTCTGGGTTCATCGAAGATCCGCAAAATTTAGTGGGCATTACGGATGTCAGCGTCAACGCGTCTTTCGGAACAGAGGCAACCAGCATTTCACTGCTAGAAGGAATGAGCCTTGGTATTCCAGCTGTTGTTAGTCGATATGGCGGAAATCCAGGGGTCATATTTGATGGTGAAAACGGTTTGCTATTTCCCGTGCATGATGCGGAAGCTTTGGCGGATGGCATCGAAAAACTGCTGACCGATGAACATGTATATCAAAAAATGTCCAAAAGGGCAAAAGAAGTTTTTTACGATACATTTACAGCAGAACAAATGACGAAAAAGACAGAAGAAATTTATGTGGCTCTTTCAAAAAAGCACCACAAAAACAAATAAAAGGAGGGGGAGCATATGACAGAGAAAAAAGAGAAAAAGGTTGCGTTTAATTTTATTGATGTGCTCATTATAATCGCTGTGTTAATGATAGTGGTTGTGTTTGGATTTTATGCATCCGGAAAATGGCAGGATAACAATAATGCAGGCGCTTCGGAGCTTACCTACACTGTTGAGATAGCCAATGTGGATCAAGATGTTGCCGGAATGTTTAAGGTAGGCGACAAATTGCGTGATAGTCGAAAAGATACATCGGTAGGAGAGGTTTCAAAAGTAGAAAATATCAAACCCTACACGGTCCCGACTGAAAATGCAAAGGATGGTACGTTTGTCGAAAGTCAAAAACCGGGCAAATATACCGTGACAGTCGATGTAAAAAGTGCCTATGAGAAGGCTGGTAATGATATAAAAATAGACGACGTAGATATCAAAGTGGGCAGCAGTTTCATTGTAAAAGGTAATGGTTATGCGGCAAACGCATTGATTGTTGGCGTTAATCGATAAGGAGGGGCGACATGATATTGGATAAAAAAGGTAAAATATTTGGTAAAATTAGTATTGTAGATATGGCGGTTATTCTGGTAGCGATTGTGGCTGTCATTGTTATGGCATCTAAAATCGGTCAGCCCATTAAAAGCGGTGGCAATCAAAATGCTGCCAAAGCGCAATACACCGTAAAAATACAAAAAATACGAGATGTTTCTTATAATGCGGTTAACCAAGGCGATGCTGTATATGATAAGCAAACCGGCACTTGCGTTGGAACAATCATAAAAAAAGAGAAAGAACCTGCTAAAGATGAGGTAACAAAAACAGACGGTACTTTGGTTAAAGCAGTGGTACCAGGACGCTATAATATGATTTTGACTATTAAAACCACGGGTAGAAAAACGGATACTGGGTTTTATATGGAAGGAAAAAAAGAATTATTAAAAAATGCGGATATCGATTTTTCGAACGATAATATTGCCTTTTCTGGCACCGTTGAATCGATTACGGATTAATTTAGATTAGGCAGATTGGCACGATAAACTTGAAAATGCTCACCATTATTTCTTATAATGGTGAGCATTTTTTGTACTAAAACCATGCACAAATTCTGGCAATGGAGGTCGTCATAAAGCAGAGAAGAAGCCCCATTCCTGTCGGGATGAGAATAGAAGCCATGGTCCATTTAAAGCTTTTGGTTTCCTTGGCAATGGTGATACATGTGGTGGAACAGGGCCAGTGCATGAGAGAAAATAGCAGAGTGTTAAGGGCCGTTAAATACGTCCAACCGTTGGTGAGCAGTAGATTTTTAAGATCCATCAAATTGTTGAATTCAAAAATGCTACCCGTTGCCATGTAAGACATGATCATGATTGGGAGTACAATTTCGTTTGCGGGGAAACCCAATATAAAGGACATGAAGATGATACCATCCAACCCGAAAATTCGCGCGGCAGGATCCAAAAATTTGGCACAGATAGCGAGTATGCTTTGTCCATCGATTGTCACATTAGCCATTACCCATATGATGAGCCCGGCTGGGGCTGCCACGACGACCGCTCTAGCTAGCACAAAGAGAGTGCGGTCAAAAATGGAGCGTACAATGGTGCGCCCAATTTGGGGTCTTCTAAAGGGCGGCATCTCTAAGGTAAAAGAAGAGGGAACACCTTTTAATATCGTTTTAGACAGCATTTTCGACGTGAAAAAAGTTGCTAAAATACCGAGCAAAATGACAGCAGTCAGTAGTAGAGTGGATACTATTGTTTGAAAAGGCGCCCAGACTCCGGTTATAAAAAACATCGTAATAATGGTAATCAGAGTGGGAAAACGTCCGTTGCAGGGGACAAAGTTGTTGGTGATAATGGCGATTAACCGTTCGCGCGGCGAGTCGATAATGCGACAGCCAATCACTCCGGCGGCGTTACAACCAAATCCCATGCAGGTTGTGAGGGCCTGTTTGCCACAGGAGGAACATTTTTTAAAGACGTGATCCAAGTTAAAAGCGACGCGGGGCAAATATCCCACATCTTCTAATAGCGTAAAGAGTGGGAAAAAGATAGCCATTGGCGGCAGCATGACGGAAACAACCCACGCCAATACCCGCCAAACGCCTAACACTAGAGCATCACGGAAAAACCCTGGCACATAGTGCCAGAAAGGAAGATTGTATAAAAAATCTTGTATCCTGAATAGCCCAGAGGATAGCAGCTGTGATGGGTAGTTGGCGCCTGTAATGGTCAAAAAAAATACGAAAGCCAACAGGGCAATCATAATGGGGATGCCGGTGAGCCGTCCTGTTAAGATATGGTCAATCTTGCGGTCACGCGCCAGAGCGATTTCTTCTTTACTGGACACACAGTCCGCGGCAATGCCTTCTGCTGTGATTACTAGACGGGCGGTTAGTGCATCTTTAATACCATCTTCGGTATAGCCGCGGGGCCGTAAACTTTCCCAAGCGGCAGAACGGATATGTAAAAGTTCTTTCTCTTCTTCTGGTGTAAGCGATAGTGTGGTGACAATGCGGGAATATAGCGCCTTATCACAGTCTAAAAGTTGCAGGGATGCCCAGCGCTCATTGATATGCCCTCGGGCTTTTTGGTGGATAAACCTAGCTATGTCTGCGGCGGCATCTTCAATAGGAGCGGGATATGTAGGAACAAGCGGGCAAAGGCTTTGACCGCTTGTTGTGACATTTTCCACCGATTCCATCAATTTTGTCAGCCCTTTTTTGTTTCGTGCGCAAACGGCTACAACAGGGATGCCGAGAGTTTTGGAAAGGGCAGGAACATCCAGTTGGATTTGCTTTTTTTTGGCTTCGTCCATTAAATTCAAACAAACGACAACACTATCCGTGATTTCCATCGTTTGCAGAACTAGATTCAAATTACGCTCTAAACAGGTAGCGTCACATACAACGATAACCGCGTCTGGTTTTTGAAAACATAAAAAGTCGCGCGCCACTTCTTCTTCTTGCGAGTGTGCCATTAAAGAATAGGTACCAGGGATATCGACTAATATATACTCACGTTCATGGAAAGTTGTTTTACCTTGCGCGGTCGTTACGGTTTTTCCAGGCCAATTTCCTGTGTGCTGATTAAGACCAGTAAGAGCGTTGAATACGGTGCTTTTCCCAACGTTGGGGTTGCCAGCAAGCGCCACAATACGTTCGTTATTTGTTTTAGAAATAACTCGGGTGTTTTTTATACTGCCGATACCAACCGAGCTTTTGGAAAGTCCCATGTTAAAACCTCCTGTTTTCGGATTTCCTTCTGTCTATGTATCTTATTTCACAAGGATACCTGCAGAATCTTCATTTCTCAGGGCGATAACAGCACCACGAATCAGAAAAGCGACAGGGTCGCCTGACGGACCTTTTTGCAGACATTTGATTTTAGTGTTTTCAATAACACCGATGTCTCTTAATCTGCGTCGCATACTGCCTGTGATGTCAAGGCGTGCCACACGCACGGTTTCGCCTTCGCGTACTTTATTTAAAGGGTAAGGATTTTCACTCATAAAAAATTACTCCATTTCATATAAAATTTAGTGTCAGGAAACTTTCTTATACTAATATATGTGAAAAGCAAGTCACTTGCTACTGAGAATGGGGTGTAAAATCGTGAAGGATGGCAAACAAACAGAGTTTCGGACGCAAAAAGGGTATGATATGACGGAAAATAGCGAAATGACAACGGCTATGGAAGATTATCTGGAGATGATTTGCCGCCGGGCGGGAGTAGATGGGATACATGTGAGAGACTTGGCGAATGATTTACATGTAAAGCCTTCTTCGGCATCAAAAATGATTGGGCAACTTAAAAAATTAGAATTTGTAACCCAAGAAAATTATGGAACGATTTATCTCACAGCCAAAGGCAGGCAAGTGGGAGAATATTTGTTGTTTCGCCATCGTGTGATTCACCGTTTTTTGTGTTTTTTAAATCAAAGTCAAGATGAATTATATGAAACGGAGCGACTAGAGCATTTTTTTAGTAAAACGACGATTATAAATTTAAAAAAGATGTTGGATAAATGGATGGATAAAAAAGAATAATAAAAGAGCGGAGAACAACATATTCTCTGCTCTTTTTTCATGTTATATTCAAAAAGTTTGGTAATTTACAAGAACTTTACACAGCACATATAGAAGTTTCACAAAACATTTCTACAATAGTAATTGGAAATAATAATAAGGTTTAAAAGCCATGAAATAGAAATTAAAAACTAAAAATTAAAAGGAGCGTAATAATATGAAAAAAACAAAAGGGTTAGTCGTTTTAGTAGCGATGATTTTAGTGATGAGTTTTACATTGGTAGGTTGCGGTACAAATCAGTCAAGTAATTCTACTGCTTCTCCATCAGCTTCTAGCCAAACTACCGGCGAGAAAAAAGTAGAACTGATTGGATCCACCTCCGTAACACCGTTGGCACAGGAAATTGCTGATGCGTATAACAAAGACAATGCTGATGTAAAAATTAATATTCAAGGTGTTGGTTCAGCTCCTGGTATTGAAGCTGCTACGAAAGGAACTGCTGACATTGGTATGTCTTCGCGTAACTTAGAAGGTGATGAAACCAAAGCAGGATTGAAAGAATATCAAATTGCTACGGATGCTATTGCTGTTGCAGTTAATCCATCCAATAAAGTGACCGCTCTTACATTAGCTCAAATAGGACAGATTTTCACTGGAAAAGTAAAGAACTGGAAAGAAGTTGGCGGCGATGATGAACCTATTATTTTAATCAGCCGTGAAGCTGGTTCTGGTACACGTACGGCTTTCGAAGAACTTTGCAAACTTCAGAAGGATGTTGGTAATGGCAAAAAAATCAGCTTAGTTGATGATGCAGCACCTATTATCGCCGATGGAAACGGCGCTGTTAAATCCAATGTAGCTGCTAAAAAAGGTGCGATTGGTTATCTTTCATTGGGTATCGTAGACACGACAGTTAAGAAAGTGACGGTTGATGGAGTAGAACCTACAACAGAGACTGCTTCTTCCGGTAGCTACAAATTATCCAGACCGTTCCTTCTCTTAACCAAAGGTGAAGCCACTGGAGAAGCAAAGAATTTCATCGATTATATCTTAAGTGCTGATGGACAAAACCTTGTCGAGAAAAACGGATATATCAAAGTAAAATAATTACGATAAAAGGGCTGATAAGGACGTGAGTGTTTGGATAAAATAAAAACGAAAAAAGGCATATTGTCAGGACGTATTTTTCACAGTGCTTTTTTGCTTGCTGCCGTTTTATGTATCATAAGTCTTCTATTAATAGCCGGATTTATCCTTTTTAAAGGATATCCGGCTTTTGCCCAAATTGGGCTTTGGAAATTTTTGACCGGTACTATTTGGCAACCAGGTGCAGATATTTTTGGAATAGCACCGATGATTGTAGCAAGTATTTGTGTAACAATAGGCGCCCTCGTGATAGGGATTCCCATTGGACTGATGACCGCAATTTTTCTGTCAGAACTAGCAGGCAAAAAAATATCCCGCCTATTTATGAGTGCTGTTGAACTTTTAGCGGGCATTCCATCCGTTGTATATGGTTTTTTTACCTTAATGACGATTGTTCCCCTTATTGATAAATTCTGGGGCGGTGGTGGTAACAGCATGTTGGCGGCTATCATTGTGCTTGGTATCATGATACTGCCAACCATTATCACGGTAAGCGCGAATGCTTTGAAGGCAGTACCAGGAAGTTACCGAGAAGGATCGCTTGCCTTGGGTGAGAATAAGCTGATGACTATTTTCCGTGTCGTGGTACCCTGTGCAAAGTCGGGTATTTTGGCGGGAATTGTGCTTGGCATTGGACGTGCCGTAGGTGAAACAATGGCAGTCATGCTGGTAGCAGGTAATACGGTTCAGATGCCTCATTCCATTTTGGATAGAGTTCGTACGTTGACGGCAAATGCCGCATTTGAAATGGGATATGCCAGTGGACTTCATCAGGAAGCATTGTTTGCCACGGCAGTGGTACTTCTGTTCTTTATTGTGGCATTAAACATCGTGCTGACTTTCATAAACCGGAAGGGGAGAGAAAACTTATGATGAAAAAAATACGAGACATTTCTCTGTATACCTTCATCGGAATTTGCTGTTTCATAGTCATCGCATTTTTAATATGGATTCTTGGTTTTGTATTCCTAAAAGGCGCAGAAAGTTTCAGCATGAAGTTTTTGGTATCGCTTTTCCCTATGATTGTTTCCACGTTAGCCATGATTGTCATTTCCATATTTATAGCAACTCCGGTTGGCATATTCTGCGCTATTTATCTAACGCAGTATGCGAAGCAGGGAAAATTAGTAGGGTCTATCCGATTTGCCATTGAGAGTTTATCCGGTATTCCTTCTGTTGTTTATGGACTTTTTGGTATGGTGTTTTTTGTCATAACCTTAAAAATGGGATTTTCACTGTTGGCGGGTTCGCTTACCGTTTCGGTTATGCTACTTCCGACCATTATTCGTACAACGGAAGAGGCGATTTTGGCAGTGCCCAAAAGTTTCGCAGAAGGATCGCTTGCCTTGGGGGCTAGCAAAATCCGCACTATTTTTCGTGTGGTTTTAAAAAGCGCCAAAGCGGGAATCATATCAGCTATTGTACTGAGTATTGGTCGCGTGGTAGGCGAGACAGCCGCTATTTACTTTACAGCCGGTATGGTACCAAGAATGCCAGTTTCTGTGATGGATTCGGGGAGAACATTATCGGTACATCTATATCTTCTTGCGAAAGAAGGACTTTCGTTTAGTGATGCATATGCTACAGCTGCTGTGCTTATTGTATTAGTGCTTTGCATCAATCTTATTACGCATCTTTTTAATAGGGAGGAAAATCTATGAAGAGCAAATTTTCCGTTCGCAATTTGAATTTATATTATGATAAATTTATGGCGCTTAAAAACGTCAGTCTTGAAATTCCTGCACATGAGATTACGGCACTCATTGGACCATCAGGATGTGGCAAATCGACATTTATTAAAACGTTAAATCGCATGAACGATTTAATCGATTCCTGTCATATCGAAGGGACAATTTTGATGGATGACACCAACATTTACGGAGATACAGATGTCATTGATTTACGCAAAAAAGTGGGTATGGTATTCCAAAAAGCAAACTTGTTTCCAATGAGTATTTATGATAATATAAGTTATGGACCTAGAACACATGGCATCAGACAAAAGTCGCGTCTTGACGATATTGTAGAGGAAAGTCTAACGAAAGCGGCCATCTGGGATGAAGCAAAAGACCGTTTAAAGAAAAATGCACTTTCTTTATCGGGTGGGCAGCAGCAGAGAATCTGTATTGCTCGTGCACTTGCGGTAAATCCGGAAGTTATTTTAATGGATGAGCCGACGAGCGCGCTCGATCCTATTTCCACCGCAAAAATTGAAGACTTAGTACTCACATTAAAAAAAGACTATACCATCATCATTGTGACACATAACATGCAACAGGCAGCTCGAATTTCAGACAAAACAGCTTTCTTCTTACAGGGAGAGCTCATTGAGAGCGGCGATACAATCAAAATTTTTAATAATCCAGTCGAAAAACGAACGGAAGATTATATTACTGGAAGGTTTGGTTAATATGTATGAAAAAAAGATTTTTGTGGTAGATGATGAGGCACATATCAGGGAGCTTCTCGAGTATAATTTAAAAGAAAATGGCTACAGTGTCACTTGTTTTGAAGATGCTGTTAGCTTGATTGCCACATTAAAATCAGAAAAACCAGATGCTATTATTTTGGACTTGATGTTGCCAAAATTATCTGGAATTGACGCTTGTAAAATCATTCGCGGAAATGCCGAAACAAAACTCATCCCTATTTTGATGCTAACTGCTAAAAATCAGGAGTTTGACAAGGTACTGGGACTGGAGCTGGGCGCGGATGATTATATCACAAAGCCCTTTTCGATTAAGGAACTCATTGCGCGGCTTCGGGCCGTCACGCGTCGATTTGAAGTGTCAACAGCAGTGGAAAATAGGGATATTATTGAGAGTAGCGGCGAGAAAGAAATTCTCACAGCGCTTGATTTAACGATTGATTTGCCCAAGCATGTGGTTTTGAAAAATGGCAAGAAACTTGTTCTGACCTTAAAGGAATTCAAATTATTGCGCATTTTAGTGGTGAATGCACCAAATGTATTGACACGTGATACGCTATTAAATAAAATCTGGGGATATGACTATTTTGGTGATACCCGTACAGTGGATGTACATATCAAAAATTTACGAAAAGTATTGAACGATAAAGACGAAACCTATATTGCTACGGTTCGTGGCGTGGGATACCGATTCAACTTATAAAAGGGGCATAATTCATGAAACGTAAAATCACGGCTTATTTTTTGACTCTTATTTTTGTAACAGCAATTTTGGTTGGATTTTCGTCTTATCTCATTACTGATCGCTATTATACCAATCAAATCGAAGAAAATATGCTGATGAACGTTAGCCTGTTTGAACAGGACAGCCTTTTTAAAAAAGGTGATTATGAAGAATTGGCAAAAAAGTACGCGTCTGTTTTAAAGGCACGTATCACTCTTATTTCAACAAATGGCACGGTTCTTTATGATAGTTATGGGAAAATTACGGAGTCGCATTCCAACAGACCTGAGTTTGTCGAGGCTAAAAAAAACGGTACGGCGTTTTTAGAACGCCATAGTGAAACGACAAAAGAAAACATGTATTATGCGGCGAAACTTACCGCTGATGGGACAGTTATTCGTTTTTCTAAGGCGAAAATTCATGTGGATGAAACACTTTGGCAGATACTGTTTGCCATTTGTTTATCGATTTTACTCTGTGTGACAGCTGCATTTGTTTTGTCGTTTTGGTTCTCACATAGTATGATAAGACCGCTTTCTAAACTAAAAGAGCATATGAGAAAAAATACAGGATCACCGGCTATTTCTCCACTTGATACAGAGGGTTTACATGCGGAAGTGTTAGAACTCGCTTGTGCCTATAATGATTTGATTGCTAAATTAAATTATCAGATGGAGGAAATAGAAAAACTTCAAAATATGAGAAGTGACTTTGTAGCCAATGTATCGCATGAATTAAAGACACCTCTTACATCAATTCGGGGATTTGTGGAGACACTTAAGAATGGAGCCATTTATAAAGAAGATGTGGCGATGCGCTTTTTGAATATTATTGATATTGAAGCGACTCGTCTGCAAAATTTGATTTCTGATACATTGTTTTTATCAAAAATCGAAAAAATGGATATGGATAAGGATACGGAATTGTTCTCTTTGACGGATCTTACCACTGAAATTATCGAACTTATGCTGCCACAGGTGACAGAGCGAAATATTACGATAACTTTTTCGCCGGATCGGGAAGTTTGGATGCAAGCGGATGCCTCCAAAATTAAGCAATTGCTACTCAATCTTCTGTCTAATGCGATTAAGTATAACAAAGATGGCGGGAAAATTCGTGTACAGGAAAATCGCGTGGATAAGCGGCATGTGACCATTTCTGTATCGGATAATGGCATTGGGATGGATCAGGAGAATCTAGAAAGAATTTTCGAGCGTTTTTATTGTGTGGATAAAGGACGTAGCCAAAAAAACGGTGGTACAGGATTGGGGCTTTCTATTGTTAAACATATTGCCAATTTATATGCAGGGCAGGTAAATGTGGAAAGCGAAGTGGGTAAGGGCAGTGCCTTTACGGTGACATTGTGTGTGGATGGCGATGAAAAAAAGGAGGACTAGAGATGACCAGGAATGCTTTTAATGAAAGTTTACAAGTGCTAAATGAAAAATTAATTGAGATGGGCGTATTAACTGAAAAGGCAATAGATGACGCTATTACTGCTTTAAAAAATGATGATAAGGTTTTGGCCAAACATGTTTTTGACAGCGATGATGATGTGGATATCATGGAAAAAGAAATTGAAACAATGTGCATCAATATTATAGCCACACAGCAACCGATTGCGGGCGATTTGCGTATGGTTACGGCCATTTTAAAAATGATTACAGATTTAGAGCGCATCGCTGATCATGCATCGGATATCTGTGAAATTATACTAGTCATGGATGTTAAAAAAGACATTTTTGATTTGGAACCCTTGGAAAAGATGTCAACCATTGCCAAATCTATGGTGAAAGATTCTATTACGGCTTATGTCAAACGTGATTTGCAATTGGCAAAAGAGGTTTGTGACCGTGATGAAAAAATTGATAATCTCTTTCATAAAGTGGTTTTCATGTTACAGAATTTAATGGCGCTTGATAAGGCCAATATTCCCGTTGCGACAGACTATATTTTTATTATTAAATATTTAGAACGTGTCGGTGACCATACGACGAATATAGCGGAATGGGTCATTTTCAACTTAACAGGAAAGCATGAGAGTTCTCAATAGAGTGTTGATGTTTTAAATTTCATCAATAAAAAGACAGGTAGCGAATTTAGCTACCTGTCTTTTTATTGATGAAGATGATGTGGAATTAGTGGGTTTTTTGCGGGATGGAGGATGCATTCCCAATGACAATTTGACCATCCTGAACATTCAGTGTGATATTACTATTGTCCTTAATTGTACCATCTAGGATTTTTTCGGCTAAAAAGTCCTCTATTTTTGTCGAAATGGCGCGTCTTAATGGTCTTGCGCCGTATTCTTTATCAAAGCCTGAATTTGTGATATACCCGACGACATCATCCGTGACCTCGATGTTGATATGACGGCTTTTTAATCGCTCAACACAGGAAGTAATGAGAAGACGCGCAATGGCTTCAATGTTTTCATGCGATAGCTGGTGGAACACGATAATATCGTCTACACGGTTTAAAAATTCGGGGCGGAATGTTTTTTTTAGTTCGCCCATGACACTCTTTTTGATGGCTTCGTAATCCTCTTTTTCTTTACTGCTGTCAGACATAGCACCAAAACCCAAACGATGGCCCTCTTGCGTAATATTGCGGGCACCGACATTACTCGTCATAATAATAACGGTGTTTTTAAAATCCACTTTTTTACCATGAGAATCGGTCAGCATACCATCTTCTAAAATTTGAAGCAGAATATTGAATACATCAGGATGTGCCTTTTCGATTTCGTCGAACAGAATAACGCTGTATGGTCTGCGGCGAATTTTTTCTGTCAACTGACCGGCTTCGTCATAACCGACATAGCCGGGAGGGGAACCAATCAATTTGGACACGGCATGTTTTTCCATGAATTCGGACATGTCGATTCGAATGAGAGAATCCTCAATGCCAAAGAGCACTTCGGCCAGCGATTTTGATAGTTGTGTTTTTCCAACTCCGGTAGGTCCTAAGAAGATAAAAGAACCAATAGGACGTTTGGGATCTTTTAATCCGACGCGCCCACGCCTAATGGCACGGGATACAGCTCGTACCGCTTCCTCCTGACCGATAACTTGTTCATGGATGGTATCTTCCATGTGGATAAGTCTTTCGCCCTCTTCTTGTTTGATGCGGCTGACCGGAATTTTTGTCCAACTAGAAACAATATCGGCAATTTCTTCTTCACCAATTTCGTTTTGTGTGCCCGCGCTTTTATCCTGCCATTTTTCTTTGGCATGCTTCATTTCTTCTTTTACGGTTATCTCCATTTCGCGCAATTTGGCGGCGTTTTCAAACTCCTGTACCGCGATAGCCTGCTCTTTTTCCTTTTCAATATCCGCTATTCTGTTCTCTAAATCCTTTAAATTGGGCGGAGCGGTCACTGTTTTTAATCGTGCTTTGCTACCGGCTTCATCAATTAAATCGATAGCTTTGTCGGGTAAAAAGCGATCCTCAATATAGCGCGTGGAAAGTTCTGCGGCCGCGCGGATGGCGGCATCCGTAATTTTGATGCCGTGATGCGCTTCGTATTTATCGCGCACACCTTTTAAAATATTAATCGTTTCCTCTATTGTCGGTTCTCCCACCATAACCGGTTGGAATCGACGTTCTAAAGCTGCATCCTGTTCAATATGTTTACGGTATTCGTTTAGCGTAGTGGCCCCAACGATTTGGATTTCTCCTCGTGATAGGGCAGGCTTTAAAATACTAGAGGCATCGATGGCACCTTCAGCAGCGCCAGCGCCCACAATGGTGTGCATTTCATCTATAAATAAAATGATATTGCCAGAGGTCTTGATTTCCTCCATCACTTTTTTAAGGCGTTCTTCAAACTCTCCACGATATTTAGCACCTGCCACCATTGCCGATAAATCCAGCGATACAACCAGTCTGTTTTTAAGAATTTCAGGCACATCACCGACGGTAATTTTTTGGGCTAATCCTTCAGCTACTGCTGTTTTCCCGACACCGGGCTCACCAATTAAAACGGGATTGTTTTTGGTACGCCTCGAAAGAATCTGGATGAGGCGTTCAATTTCCTTATCGCGGCCAATCACGGGATCTAATTTTCCCTCGCTGGCATATTTATTTAAGTTTCGACCAAACTTCAGCAGGGTTTCAATTTTCTTGTTGGAAGATTTCTGCTCGGCTACGGTGGTAGTTGCGGTATCACCGCGCATAGCATCGATAATATCCTGATAAAGTTTTTGAAGATTGAGCCCTAAATTGAGTAATATTTTAACAGCAACACTGTCCGCATCACGAAGGAGCGCTAATAGGATGTGTTCCGTCCCAATAAAATTATGTCCCAACCGAATAGATTCAGAAAGGCTCATTTCTAAAATGCGTTTGCTGCGAGGGGTAAGCGGCAAATCAAAATCATTTGGCAGATGTTTACCGCCCTCAATCAATTTTCCAATCATCTCCATTACCGCTTCTCGCGTAATGCCATTTGCGCCTAGAAGCCCGGCCGCTACACCAGTTTTTTGTGTTAACAGCCCAGCTAATAAGTGTTCGGTACCAATATAATTGTGTCCTAACTCACACGCGCAAGAATGGGCGCAACCCAGAGCTTCTTGCGCTTTTTTTGTAAATTTATTTTCATACATGCCTGTCACTCCTTTGCATTCAGTTTTCCCATTTTTTCAATTATCTATCACATTGTCATCATATTAATATAGTATAGTAAGTAAATCCTTAAATAAGAGCGCCCGCATGAAGTTTTTTTGCGGTTGTGAATCTGGCAGAAACTTGTCAGACGTGGCTATTTTAATCAGTTGCATTTCCCGTTGATTGACAATGTCGTTGTTCATTAAATTGCTTAATAAAACGGAGATGTCTTGTTGAGAGAGAGAATCTTCCGTCATGATTCTCTCTATATACGCGCCTTTAGGCTGATCCACACGTTTAATCAAGATGCCGCCGCCGCCACCACGCCTACTTTCTACAATATATCCAGATTTTCCATTAAAACGTGTGTGAATGACATAATTGATCTGGGAGGGAACGCAGCCTAACGTATTGGCTAATTCGTTTCGACGGATTTTTGCTGTGCCTCCTGTGGCTTCAAGCATATCATGAATGATGTTTTCGATTTGGTCTGATAGTTTCGTAGATAGCACCTTCTTTCGACAAGGTTCATCAAAATCTGACCTTCCCTGACTATTAAAAGTATAGCATAAAACCCAAGTTATGTAAAGAGAAAAGCTTGAATTTATCAACTTTTTCAAGCAATAGCAATTAATGACAAAAATTTGATTTTTAAAAAAAATGCTGTATAATTAGAATATGTATGGATGACACTAAATTTGTTTTATAAGTTTATGGGAGGGAAAAAACATGTTAGAGAGAAAACCTGCTAAACTCTATAGAATGTGTGATAATAAAAACTACAATGGCCAAATGTATTTTACTACCAAATATGAAACAGAATTTTTGGATGTTGATAAAGAGATGCATATGCATGAATATATGCAAATTAATTATGTCTATCAGGGTGCAGCAAAACATTATATTAATAACAGGGAGCTTAATCTCATTAAGGGGGATATCTTTATTATTCCGCCCTACGTGCCGCATTTAATCAATACAGACGAGGGAAAAAAAGCAAAAATCATTGAATTTGAATTTATGCCTGAATTCATCAATGATAATTTTAAGCAAATTGAAAATGCAGAGTCTTTTTTGGATTTTGCTTACATTGAGCCGTTTTTAGTAGCGGAAAACCTAGTAAAACCCCGCCTTAATTTAGTGGGGAAAATTCAGACAGAAGTTGAGAATATTTTGAATGAGATCCTGCTAGAAGACGAGAACAAAAAGCGTGGTTATGACCTTCTTATTCGTTCGCAACTTTTAAAACTTCTTATCATTGTTGGGCGTGAGTTTACGGTGAATTTAGAAAATTCAAGAAATCAGTCTATTTATGATAGACATCGCGATTCTATTAATCGGGCGGTACAATATATTCATGATAATTATAATAAGGATTTGAACGTAGAAGATGTAGCAAAAAAATTCTTGCTCTCTTCTTCCTACTTCAGTTACTTATTCAAGAGTATTACCTCAAAGACTTTCACAGAATATGTGGTAGGGCTCCGTATTTCAAAAGCCCAGGATCTTTTAAAGAATACGAATGACAAAGTGGTAGATATTTGTTACAGCGCAGGGTTTAATAATATTAATCATTTCAATCGTATTTTCAAGCAAAATATTGGCATGTCGCCAATGGCGTATCGAAAATCTAACTAAAGAGGGCTTTATATGGAAGAACCAAAAAAAGAATTACTATCTGAAACAACTGAAGTGCTTTCAGATGTAGCGACTTATAGGATGTCGCAAAATCCAAATGATGGGCTTCCGTTCTTTATTCGCAAATATACCCTTAAAAAAGGGCAAATTCTTGCACCGGTTCATCGACACGATTGTATGCAGATTAATTATATATGGCGTGGTCGCGCCAAACATCATATCAATAGCAGCGAATTTTTAGTGATAAAAGGGGATGTTTTTGTCATTCCGCCCTTTGTGAATCACGCCATATCTGGTGGTGAAGTGGATGCGGAAATTATCGAATTTGAGTTTATGCCGGAATTTATCAATAATAATTTCACAACTTTTGAAAATGCAGAGTCTTTTTTGGATTTTGCCTACATTGAGCCGTTTCTAGAGGCAGAAAATCTGGTAAAACCTAGACTGAATTTAATTGGTAAAGAACAAGTGGAGATTGAAAACGCGCTGAATGAGTGCCTGTTGGAGTATGATGGAAAAAGACCTGGTTATATATTGGTTATCAAATCTCTGCTTCTCAAAATTTTGGTTTCTGTAGGAAGAGAATTTACGAATTATTTAGAGAATTCGCAGAATCGTACCATTTATGATCGCCATCGTGATGCTATTTTGGGAGCGATGGATTATATTAATGGTCATTATCAAGAGGAAATCAGTATTGATGAGGTGGCAAAGAAATTCATGCTTTCGCCGTCCTATTTTAGCTATTTGTTTAAAAGTATTACGTCCAAAACGTTTACCGAATATGTTAATACACTGAGGATTGCTAGTACGCAGAAGATGCTGAAAACAACAGACAAATTGGTTGTGGACATTTGCTATGAGGCAGGGTTTAATAATGTGAATCATTTCAATCGGATGTTTAAGCAATGTGTGGGCATGTCTCCTAAGCAATATAGACGAGCAAAACGTGATGGAGAGCCAATAGAATAAAAAAACCGCCAGATGGCGGTTTTTTTTATGGGGATATTGTATAGTTGGGTGGGAAAAATTTATCTTTAAAATGATAGCAAAATTTCGAGAAATTCATGCGATTAATCAAAACGGGGAAAATGAGAGCGCAGATAAGTGGAATAATGCGCCAGGGAACAGCGGTGTCCAAATCCAAAACGATATTCGCAGCTCCCATCGCACTAATGGTGATAAACAATAGTTGAATGCGGTACCGTTTCATATATACAAAAACAAAACAGAAGAGCCAAAATAGGTATTGGCTGTACTCTTGGGGTACTAGTAAATAAAATAGAACGGCGAGCACGGTTAATATCAAAAAAGGGCGAACAGGGTTCTTGATGTTTGCTGTATAAATATCGGTCCCTAGTAGCTGGAGAATAGTCAGTGCAATAATGACTGAATACCGGGCATTTTCCTGAGGGCAAAAAGAGCATACTACTATAATACTGGAAAGGGTAAGGGCTGTTTTAACAGCCAAATTGAACCGCTCAGTTTGAATTTCAATATGTGAAAAGACAGTTTTCAAGGTACGATTTCTTTCTTTTTTGATAGGATGCATCAAATAATAAAAGACACCTAATAAGACGAGAGTTGGCACGAAACTCATGATGCGGAGTAAAAAATCAAACATATCGGTTTTGGTACTTTGCTCAAAAACATACATAAGCAAAAAAGGGACATAAATCATGTCACGCGGTTGCTCTGTAAAGGTGAGCATAATCAATAAAAGGGCACTGAAATTTATGAAAAATCCGACAATGGGATTAATCGATGCCACTTGAGATACAATAGCACTGCCAAAGAAAAAGGCACTGATTAAAATAATCGATTGTTTTACTTTAAGGCCTAAATCTTTCTCTGAAAACAGCAGAAACATTAGAAAAATGGACAGCCCGATTAGCGCATTTTTTTCTTCGTATATAAAGTTAAAAGTAGAAATGAATACAATCATACATACAGAAGTCCAAAACCATACTAAAAATTTTTTAAATGATTGATTCATAGTGCGGTCCCCCCTTTTTCCATTTATTATAGCGTATCCCTTAGAGGATTACAAGCGTGGCTCAGCCGAAAGAATGTGAGAAAATGGTTGGTTTTTGTCCGATTTTGTGCTATAATTTTTAGCTGAGTCTGAAAATCATAAGGAGATACTCATGAAAATTTTTAAAGAAATTCTAATCATATTGACCATCTGTTTAGTTGGAGAAATAATTGCTAAAATTTTGCCGTTCGATTTTCCCTCTAGCGTCATCGGCTTGCTACTTTTATTATTGCTCTTAATGGCAAAAATTGTGAGACCGCAGCAGATCAAAGAAACGTCGGAATTCTTACTCCATAACATGGCTTTTTTCTTTGTTCCAGCTGGTGTGTACATTATCGGCAGTTTCAATGCCATTAAACATAGTGTGATTCCTTTGCTCGCGGTATGTCTTTTAACGACAATCATCACCTTTGTTATCACAGTCTATACGATAATGCTAGTCATGAAACTGACTTCAAAAAAAAGGAGGAAGAGAAATTGAGTGATATTTTTGCTAATAAGTTATTTGCTATTGCCCTCAGTCTGTTTGCTTTTTGGTTGGGGCATAGGATTCAAAAGAGATGGAAAAGCCCCTTGTTAAATCCACTCTTAATTGCAATTGCAATTATCATTACGACTTTAACCTTTTTCCGTATCCCATTAGCCTCTTACAAAAATGGCGGCGAAGTGATTTCTATGTTTTTGGCACCAGCCACAACGGTACTAGCGTACTCCATTTATCATCAGCTCGATTTGCTAAAAAAGAATTGGATTCCAGTCTTAGTTGGCTGTATTGTGGGATCGGTTAGTTCGATGATGAGTGTGTTTATTCTATGTAAATTTTTTCATTTAAATGATAACTTGATGCTTTCTTTGCTTCCTAAATCGGTAACGACGCCTATTGCCATGGGAATAAGTGATCAATTAGGTGGTGTGGTATCGGTAACTGTGGCGGCTGTAGTGGTAACAGGAATTTTTGGTTCAGTCATCGCGCCAGTCTTGGTAAAGCTACTTAAACTTAAAAACAAAGTAGCCATTGGTGTGGCGATTGGAAGTTGTAGCCATGCTGTTGGTACTTCCAAAGCGCTTGAGATGGGCGAAAAAGAAGGGGCGATGAGCGGGATAGCCATTGGTGTATGTGGCATTGTGACAGTTCTATTATCTCTTTTGTTATAATGAATAGAAAAAGGTCAATCCAATAGGATTGACCTTTTTAATTAAAATAACGGTAGTTAACGTCAAAACATCAGACTTACAACATGGTAAGGTTAATATATGAAAATGTAAGATGAATCGATGGCATGGATGAATGTCAACTTTTATACTAATAGTCATGATACATCTTTTGTCGGTTAAAAGATGGCTAAATATTATGAAAGCAGGAATTTTTTATGACGTATACATACTATCGGAAAATGATTATTGGATTATTGACATGTGTTATTTTATTGGGTTTGACGCCTTTAAAAAGCATTGCAGCAAGTCAAGATAAAGTTGATCGCACTAAAATTGATGACTATGTTGCTAGTCAAATGAAACAGACTCATATACCAGGGCTAGCTATTGGAATTGTAAAAGGCAATCAAACTCTTTACATAAAAGGTTATGGTGATGCGGATACAGGTAGAAAAGTAACAGGTCAGACACCTTTTGAAATAGGTTCTGTATCCAAATCTTTTACGGCACTTGCTATCATGCAACTTGTAGAAAAAGGTTTCATTAATCTGCATACTCCTGTGGACAAATACTTGCCGTGGTTTAAAGTGTATTATGAAAATAAGTCTGCCACAATAACGGTTCGTCAGCTTCTCAATCAAAATAGTGGAGTACCAACTTTTTTTGATAATGATACAAAAGCAGATGTATCCATTGAACAAGTATCAAAAGAAAATCTGAATAACTTAAAGCTAGTCAATAAGCCAGGAACTTCGTTTTTATATTCAAATGCCAACTATATTATATTAGGAGAAGTTGTGCAAGCCGTCTCGAAACAATCTTATCAAGATTATGTGCAAAAAAATATATTGACGCCTCTTGAGATGAAGCATAGCTATATGTCAAAAAAAGAAGCGCAAAAATATGGCCTTGCGGCAGGATATAGAACATGGTTTGGCTTGCCTGTTAAATCAGATCTTGCCTATTTTATAGGGAATATACCATGTGGTCATATCATCAGCTGTGCAGAAGATATGTGTCATTACTTATCCGCCATGATAAATGATGGAAAATATAAAAATAGTTCCATATTATCTCCTGATGGCATGAAAATACTAATGGAGCCTGCTGTGCAAACTCTTGTGCCAATGGGCACAGATGCTACGGCGTGTAAATATGCAATGGGATGGGGAATCAACTATAAAAACGATAAAATTGATGCCGTTGAACATACGGGAGAAACTTCAAATTATCATGCCCATGCTATTATGAATCCCAATAATAAAACGGCGGTAATTGAAATGGATAATGTCGGTGGCTATATTACAGCGGGACAAATTGCTCCAGGTGTATTAAAAATTATGCAAAACAAACAGCTTTCCACATCAATCAATTCAAGTAATGTTATTCTAATTATGAATATCGTTTATCTATTAATAATGATTTTGCTTATCCTTTCATTTTTGAGACTTAAAAACTTTAGCAAGAGGATTACAAAAAGTAAAAAAAGATTAATTTTTAACTTGATTTTTGCTTGCGCTATTAACATTCTATTACCATTTATTTTCTTTTTTGGAGGCCCTACTATGTTGGGTGCATCATGGAATGCTTGCCTTATTTTCTCGCCTGACATTACGTTTGTTTTGATAGCAACTTCAATCGTATTATTTGTAATAGGTATACTTAAACTGATTATACTAGTGAATACAATTGCGAAAAAACGCAATATTCTGAACAGTATGTATCAGTCATAAGCGAAATACATATAAAAAGACCAACCCTTGAATTTATAGGATTGGTCTTTTTTATTTATAAGGACTAGGAAACAAATTTAGAAATTTGTTTTGGTGATTTCAAAATAACTTTGCGGATGCGCACAAACGGGGCAAACTTCAGGGGCTTTCTTTCCTACAAAGCGATGACCGCAGTTAACACATTCCCAAACGACAATATCATCCTTTTCATACACTTTTTTATATTCAACATTATGGGCTAATTGATTATAACGTTCTTCATGCTGCTTTTCAATTTGCAGAACGCCCTCCATTGTAGCGGCAATTTGGTCAAACCCCTCTTCTCGGGCTTCCTTGGCAAAATCGGCATACATCTTCGTCCATTCATAATTTTCACCAGCGGCCGCATCTTTTAAATTGTCAAGAGTAGAGCCAATGCCACCAGTTATCAGCTTGAACCAAAGTTTTGCGTGTTCTTTTTCGTTGCCGGCTGTTTCTTCAAAAATGTCAGCAATTTGATTGTACCCTTCTTTTCTTGCTTTAGAAGCGTAAAAAGTATATTTGTTTCTTGCTTGTGATTCGCCGGCAAAGGCTGCCAACAAATTCTTTTCGGTTTTTGATCCTTTTAAATCCATCATTATCGCCCTTTCTCATTTGAATTTTAAATAATAATCATTACTATTTATATAAATTAGTATAGCGCGTTTTTTGATAATGTAAAGAGATTTTGTGTTTTTTCTACTAATAATGAAAAACCTCACCTGAAACCAATACGATATCTGGTTTTGCATAAACATCTAATACATCGCCAGAAAAAAGGCTCATGTCAGCGTCTTTGCCTACTTCAATTGACCCGACAAACTGGTCGATACGGCAATTTTTTGCGGCATTTATGGTAAGTGCACGCAACGCACTTTCGTGGGAGAAACCATTTTTAACGGCTAACGCTGCACATACTGGTAGATATTCAATAGGGATAACAGGATGATCGGTGATGATGGCGACCGACAGTCCGGCTTCATCCAAAATTTTATAGGTATCATAGCTCATGTTGCGAAGTTCGGGTTTGCTACGTTCAGACATGGTAGGCCCTAGCATGACATCGACATGATTTTCTTTTAGAATGTCACAGATTAGATGCCCTTCGGTGGCATGCTCAATGGTAAAATCCAGAGAGAATTCACGACCGATGCGGATAGCGGTACAAATATCGTCCGCTCGATGAGCATGAATTTTGACAGGAAGTTTACCAGACATGACATCTTCCATTGCTTCATATTTAAACGAAAAATCTGGTTTTTTATATTTTTCAGGATTTTCCGCATGTTTCTTTTTTTGTTCGCCATATTGTTTGCTTTTAAAAAGAAATTCGCGTAAGGTGGCCGCTGTTGCCATACGTGTCATAGGCGCCCTCTTTTTATCATGATAGACGGTTTTTGGATTTTCACCCAAAGCAAATTTCATAGCTACAGGGGCTTTTACAATCATATCATCGATGCAGTGTCCAGCAGTTTTAATAGCGGCAAATTGCCCGCCTATGACGTTCGCACTTCCAGGACCGGTTACGAGCGTTGTAATACCCGCGCGCCTAGCATCGCTAATGCAGCGATCGAAAGGATTAATAGCGTCGATGGCACGCAGTTGAGGTGTGATGGGATCGGTTTCTTCGTTGCCGTCTGCCCCTTCAAATCCAAGGGAATCCTCCCACATGCCCACATGACAGTGTGCATCAATTATTCCTGGAAAAAGAAGGCGCCCCTTTGCGTCAATGATTTCCTCATATTCAGAATCGGTTTCGGGCGCTTCATTCATACCCCCGACTTCAACAATTTTATCGTCCAATATGACAACAAAACCGTTTTCGTAATCTTGCTCGGCCATGGTCATAATATGGGCATTTTTAATCAGTAAACGTTTCATGAAAAAAGTCCTTTCTCTTAGGTATGTTTGAACTAGCGCGTATTATCTATGCTACTTATAGATGAAAGGCAACCAGTTTAGTTTGTTTTGATTTTTCACTATTATACCATAAAAGGAGGTAAAATACTATCAAGGGAAATTGTCGGAGGCGCTGGAAGTGGGTTTTATTAGGTAAAAAGGGAAAATAAGTGTAAAGAATCAATGTTAGTGTGATATTTGCATAGACAATATAAAAAAAGGCAGATATAATAAAAGTGAACAAAGGCAGGAACCTTTTGTTTTAGATAAATAGATGATTAGGAGGCTTTTATTGTGATACGAATTGGTATTGTTGGTTCAGATAATTCTCATGCGGATGCATTTTCGCAGATGTTAAATATTGCAGATTCTCAAACTGGTGAGTTTGCTTATCCGGATGTGCGCGTAACAGCTATTTTTGGTTTAGATGAAAAGCGTACCGCTGAGGTAGCTCTAGATGGTAAGATTGAGCATATTGTTAAGGACCCATCCGAAATGATTGGTATGGTAGATGCTGTCATGGTCGTGTTTAGACATGGCGGGCTTCATGCAAAATATGCGCTTCCTTTTATTGAAGCAGGCATCCCAACTTGGATTGATAAACCTTTCTGCATCGATGAAGATGAGGTTAGACAATTAATTGCCGCTTCAAAAAAACACCATACATTGATTACCGGTGGTTCCACATGCAAATATACATATGATGTGCAGATGGCACGCGAAACGGTTACAGGCAATGGTCGCATTGGTAAATTTCGTACAGGTGTTATCAATTTTCCTGCGGAGCTTGATAGCGAGTATGGCGGTTTTTACTTTTATGCCGGTCACCTTTCTGAGATGGCTTTAGAAACTTTTGGTTGGGACATGAAACGTGTCACAGCCCGCGAAAAAAACGGTGTTGTGACAGCGATTGCTGAATATGACGATTACCAAATTACGATGAACTTCATACCGGAAAACAATTTTTACTATGTCATACTTTATGGTGATAACGGTGTTGTTACCCGGGAAATTGATTTAGCTATTTGTTATAAATTAGCGTTTGAAAAGTTCTATCAAATGCTCAAAACAGGTAAAATGCCAGTAAGCTATGGTAATATTTTTAAACCAGTTGCTTTATTAAATGCGATTGAGAAATCTTATAAAACAAATGAAACAGTGGAAATTCACGATTTGTACGAGTAAATTTTTCGTAAGAAAGAGTGACCTTTATGAGAATTGATGATCATAATCATCCCGATTGGCATGGAAGAAATTTAGAAGCGTTCTTAAAAAACATGGACGATAATCATATCGATATTACATGGCTTCTTTCATGGGAATGTCCAACGAGCGAATACGATCCGGACTGCGCATGGGCCTATAATCCTGATACGGAAAGCCCTATGCCATTTTTCAGATGCGTTTCTTATAAAGAAAGAGCACCACGAAGATTTGTTCTGGGTTATTGCCCCGATCCGCGAGATCCAAAAGCAATTGATCGCCTCAAAAGTGCGGTTGCTATTCATGATGTCAAAGTGTGCGGTGAACTGAAACTGCGCATGATGCTAGACGATTGGGACGCGATACGGTTGTATCGTTATTGTGGAGAAGCAGGGCTTCCTGTTCTTGTCCATATCGATTATGAATACGATGGACCTTCGCGTTATCCGCGCCCTAATTGGTGGTACGGCGGAGGGATAGATGCCTTTGAAAGAGCGATTAAAAAATGTCCCGAGACCAATTTCCTTGGTCATGCACCCGGATTCTGGGCGCATATTTCGGGTGACGATACATATTTGACGGATGCTTATCCAACGGGGAAGGTGTTGCCCGGCGGTGAGATTATTCGTATGCTGGATACATACCCTAATTTATATTGTGATATGTCTGCTGGTTCGGGGTGTAATGCCCTATCGCGCGACCCAGAGTTTGCGCGCCAGTTTTTAATAACCTATCAAGATAGAGTGCTTTTTGGACGAGATTATTTCGATTCCGTACATGAGGAGTTTTTGGATAGTATTGACTTACCAAAAAGCGTACTGGATAAAATTTATTATCAAAATGCTTTAAAATTAGTACCGCTCAACTTAGATGATTATGACATTAAGTTTTAATTTAGATGGCGATATAATTTTATCCGAATTTTTTAGCTCATTCCTATTCTTGCGCGAAAGCGCAGGGATTTCATAAGTGTTTCCTGTGAAAGAGTGCATGAAAAGGTTTATTCCTTTCCATGCCTTTTTCACGTCTATTGATAAATGATTAGAGATGCTCAAGAAATTATGTGATAGAAAATTATAGATAAAAATATCCGTTATAAAGGCAGGATAATGGTTAATATGCGACCAAATGGTAAAGACTATTACAAAATGGGCGAATAGTTTGTAAAATAGTTTGTAAAACAATCGTAAAAGTATTGACAAACCGTTTGTTTATTTGGTAGAATATAGTCTAGTTTTAATTATAAACTGGATAAAGTCTGTAAGTTTGAAAAATGGAGTGTGAATATCCAAATGGATATACCCAAGCGGAAGTTCTACATTGGTCTTAAGCAATCGGTTAAGGCTATAAGGAATAATGAGGTTCAAAAAGTGATATTAGCAAAAGATGCCGATGGTGATGTGACCCATCAAGTATCGTCTCTTTGTCAGCAATATGACATTTTGTGGGAATACGGTGAAGATCGTAGGGTGTTAGGCAAAAACTATGGTGTCGATATCGGCACGGCGGTTGTTGCCATCTTAAAATAGTTAAAAGTCTTTTAAAGATTTTTATAAAAGGGGTTTTGCCCCAACTTCAAAACCATTTAGGTTTTGACAAACACAAGAAGGAGGTGAAAGTGAATGCCTACATTTAACCAATTGGTGAAAAAAGGCAGAGAAGTGTCTGAAAAAAAATCGACTGCACCAGCATTGCAATATGGATTTAACTCCCTAAAAAAGTCGACAACAGACCTGAGCTCTCCGCAAAAACGTGGCGTATGTACTGCTGTTAGAACTCTGACCCCTAAAAAGCCGAACTCGGCTATGAGAAAAGTTGCCAGAGTTAAGCTGACAAACGGAATGGAAGTTACGGCTTATATTCCAGGCGTCGGTCATAATCTACAGGAGCATAGTGTTGTTTTGATTCGTGGCGGTAGAGTAAAGGATCTTCCTGGTACCAGATACCACATTATTCGTGGTACATTGGATGCGCAAGGCGTTGCCAACCGCAACCAGGCTAGATCAAAATATGGCGCAAAGAGACCTAAGAAAGCTTAAGGTTTTTTTGATGTGTTAGTGCGACGAAATTTTAGGTTGATATAGATTAAAAATATCCCGATAAACAAGTCCGCACTGACAGCGCATGAAAATTGCGCTGAGTACCCATGATTTATTTTTATGATAAGGAGGGAAGAAAAGTGCCAAGAAGAGGTATTATTTCAAAACGCGATGTTCTGCCAGATCCTATGTACAATTCTAAATTGGTAACCCGTTTAATTAACAATATTATGTTAGACGGTAAAAAAGGTGTGGCGCAGAAAATCGTTTATGATGCGTTTGATATCGTAAAGAACAAAACAGACAAAGATGCGTTGGAGGCTTTTTCCACGGCTATGGATAACATTATGCCGGTTTTAGAGGTAAAAGCACGCCGCGTAGGTGGTTCTACTTACCAGGTTCCAATGGAGGTACGTCCTGAAAGACGTCAAACATTAGGACTTCGTTGGCTCGTACTTTATTCTAGAGGAAGAAACGAAAAGAATATGTGCGAACGTTTAGCGAATGAAATTGTTGATGCCATGAATGAAACTGGTGCATCTGTTAAGAAGAAAGAAGATACGCATAAAATGGCGGAAGCAAACAAAGCATTCGCTCATTACAGATGGTAGAATAAAGCTATTCAATAGGATAACGAAAGAAAGGAGGAAAAGTATTTGCCAAGACAATTTACACTTGAAAAAACTCGTAATATTGGTATAATGGCTCATATTGATGCTGGTAAAACCACAACAACAGAGCGTATACTTTTCTATACAGGTAAGGTTCATAAGATTGGTGAAGTTCACGAAGGAGACGCGACCATGGACTGGATGGTTCAGGAGCAGGAGCGTGGTATTACTATCACATCCGCTGCTACCACCGCTCAATGGAAGGGTCACCGTATTAATATCATTGATACTCCCGGACACGTTGACTTTACGGTTGAAGTAGAGCGTTCGCTCCGTGTATTAGACGGTTCTGTTACCGTTTTCTGCGCAAAGGGTGGCGTTGAGCCTCAGTCGGAAAACGTTTGGCGTCAGGCTGATAAGTACGATGTACCGAGAATGGCATACGTTAATAAAATGGATATCATGGGTGCTGACTTCTATAATGTTGTTGACATGATGAAATCTCGTTTAAAATGTAATGCAATTCCGATTCAGTTACCAATTGGTAAGGAAGAAACTTTTCTTGGTATTATCGACTTAGTTGCGATGAAAGCATTCGTTTACTATGACGATCTTGGAAAAGATATTCGTGAAGAAGAAATTCCAGAAGATATGGTAGAGTTAGCAAATGAATATCACACCGCTATGATTGAGCACATCGCTGAAATTGATGATGCGATTATGGAAAAATATTTAGCTGGTCAGGAGAGTTTCCCTGAAGAGGAAATCAAACGTGCTATTAGAAAAGCAACGTTGGAGGGCCATATGATTGCGGTTACTTGTGGTACTTCCTATAAAAACAAGGGCGTTCAGAAACTTTTGGATGCAATTGTTGATTATATGCCATCTCCAGTAGATGTTCCTCATATTAAAGGTGTTAATCCTGATACTGAAGAGGAAGAAGAAAGACCATCTTCTGATGAAGAACCTTTCTCAGCTTTGGCTTTCAAAATCGCAACCGATCCTTATGTGGGTAAGTTGTGTTTCTTTAGAGTCTATTCCGGTACATTAGATGCTGGTTCAGCTGTTTACAACTCTTCAAAAGGTAACCGTGAGCGTATGGGACGTATGCTACTCATGCATGCTAACCACCGTGAAGAACTTGATAAAGTTTATTCTGGTGATATCGCTGCTGGTGTTGGTCTTAAAAACACGACAACTGGTGATACACTTTGTGATGAAAATCACCCTATTATCTTGGAGAGCATGGACTTCCCTGATCCGGTTATCCATGTTGCTATCGAGCCTAAGACCAAAGTGGGTCAGGAAAAAATGGGTATCGGTTTGCAGAAACTGGCAGAAGAAGATCCAACATTCAAGACTTATACAGATGAAGAAACCGGTCAGACAATCATTGCTGGTATGGGTGAACTTCACCTTGAGATTATCGTTGATCGTTTGCTTCGTGAATTCAAAGTGGAAGCTAACGTTGGTAAACCTCAAGTTGCTTATAAAGAAGCCATCCGTAAGACGATTGAAATCGAGCATAAATATGCAAGACAGTCTGGTGGACGTGGTCAATATGGTCACGTATTCTTAAGACTTGAGCCAATGGAATCTGGCAAGGGCTATGAATTTGTTAATAAAGTCGTTGGTGGCGCTATTCCGAAGGAATATATCCCAGCTGTTGATGCCGGTGTTAGAGGCGCTATGCAAAATGGCGTATTAGCTGGTTATCTTGTTGTGGATGTTCGTGTTACCTTGTTCGATGGTTCTTACCATGAAGTCGATTCATCAGAAATGGCCTTTAAGATTGCCGGTTCTATGGCATTCAAAGAAGGTATGAGAAAAGCAAATCCGGTTATCAAAGAACCGATCATGGCTGTTACTGTTGTGACTCCAGAAGAATATATGGGCGATGTTATGGGTGATTTAAGCTCAAGACGTGGTCAGATTCAAGGAATGGATTCCACTCAGGGTATACAGACAATTACTGCATTTGTACCATTAGGTGAAATGTTTGGATATGCAACGGAACTACGTTCTAGAACACAGGGCCGTGGTCAGTATACAATGTTGCCTTCACACTATGATGAAGTGCCTAAGAGTATCCAAGAAGAAATTATTAGTAAGAAAACCAAAGAAAACTAGTAATTTTAGTTAATTCATAAAAGAAATTAAAGGGAGGATTTAAAAATGGCAAAAGCTAAATTTGAAAGAACAAAGCCACATGTTAACATTGGTACAATTGGTCACGTTGACCATGGTAAAACCACTTTGACTGCTGCAATCACAAAAGTTTTGGGATTGACTGGCAAAGCGCAATATACCGCTTATGACAACATTGATAAAGCTCCAGAAGAAAGAGAAAGAGGTATCACAATCTCTACAGCACACGTTGAGTATGAAACTGACAAACGTCACTATGCTCACGTTGATTGCCCAGGCCATGCTGACTATGTTAAGAACATGATCACTGGTGCAGCTCAAATGGATGGCGCTATCTTAGTTGTATCTGCAGCTGATGGTGTTATGCCACAGACTCGTGAGCACATCTTGCTCGCTCGTCAGGTTGGCGTTCCTTACATTGTTGTATTCATGAACAAAATTGACCAAGTTGACGATCCTGAATTATTGGAACTCGTTGAAATGGAAATTCGTGAAATTTTAAGCGAGTACGATTTCCCGGGCGATGATACTCCTATCATCCAAGGTTCTGGTCTCGTAGTTTTGGAATCTGCTTCTACAGACGTTAATGCTCCAGAATACAAATGTATTCTTGACTTAATGGATGCTGTTGACTCTTATATTCCAGAACCAACAAGACAAACAGATCTTCCTTTCTTAATGCCTGTTGAGGATGTATTCTCTATCACAGGTCGTGGTACTGTTGCAACTGGTAGAGTTGAAAGAGGAACCATTAAGATTGCTGAAGAAGTTGAAATCGTTGGTTTAACTGATGAAAAGAGAAAAGTTGTTGTAACTGGTATCGAAATGTTCAGAAAAATGATGGATTCAGCTTTAGCTGGTGATAATATCGGTGCTCTTTTACGTGGTGTTCAGAGAAATGAAATCGAAAAAGGCCAAGTTTTGGCTAAACCAGGTAGCATTCATCCGCACACCAAATTCTCTGGTGAAATTTATGTTTTATCCAAAGAAGAAGGCGGCCGTCATACACCGTTCTTTAACAACTACAGACCTCAGTTCTTCTTTAGAACAACTGACGTTACAGGCGTTATTTCCTTACCAGAAGGTACCGAAATGTGTATGCCTGGTGACCGTGTAACCATCAATGTTGAACTTATCACTCCAGTAGCTGTCGAAGAAGGTCTTCGTTTCGCTATCCGTGAGGGTGGTAGAACTGTTGGTTCCGGCGTTGTTTCTAAAATTGCTGAGTAATTTTAGTAAAACGATTTAACTGTATAAGCAGTTTTTAAAAGGCTCTGTCCGTATGGACAGAGCCTTTTTTTCATAAAACCCAGTTCACTAAGGCAGGAACTCTTGCGATTATAGAAAAATAAAGGTATAATGTATGAATATGACATACAGAAAAAGGAGATTTTTTGATGAGTTATAAAAGTGATTTTATTGCCTTTATGGCAGAGGCAGGCGTGCTTACATTTGGGGATTTTACCACGAAAAGCGGACGAAAAACCCCCTATTTCATTAATACCGGCAATTATAAAACTGGTGCGCAGGCTGCCAAATTGGGGGAATTTTATGCAGCCTGTATTAGAGATCGAGTTGAGGGACCGGTTGATGCTCTTTTTGGTCCAGCCTATAAGGGGATTCCGCTCGCCGTGTCAACTTCGGTAGCGCTTTTCAATCAATATGGGCAAGACGTTAAGTACTTTTTTAATCGCAAAGAGGCAAAGGATCATGGCGAGGGCGGTTCTTTTGTGGGATACAAACCCAAAGACGGTGACAGCATCGTTATTACAGAAGATGTGATTACAGCTGGAACGGCGTTTCGAGAGAATCTTCCTTTATTAAAGGCATGTGGTGATGTGAAAATTGCTGCTCTCATCGTATCGGTAGATCGTATGGAAAAAGGCAACGGCGACAAAACCGCTATTGATGAATTGAAAGAAGAGTTTAGTATCGTGACATATCCGATTGTTACGGTACGTGAGATCATCGATACTCTTTATAATAAAGAAGTGAATGGCAAAGTGTATATCGATGATGCTATGAGGCAAAGGATGGAAGATTATTTGGCTAAATACGCCGTAAAGTAGTAATTATAGAAAACGTGAGTGTCAAATATTTTGGAGGTGACGTATAGGTGGAAAATATTGTTGTCATTTATGAGTCAAAATATGGTGCGACCAAACAATATGCGCAGTGGATAGCCGATGATTTGGAGTGTGATTTGGTAAGTGCCTCCGAAACTAATCCCGATGCCATCATGAAATACGATACCATTATTTTTGGCGGCGGATTGTATGCAAGTGGTATTAGCGGTATTTCGCTCATCACAAAAAATTTTGAGAAATTAAAAGAGAAAAACTTGATTGTATTTACAGTCGGCTTGGCTGATCCTAGCCAAAAAGAACAATTCAAACCCATACTCGATAAAAATTTTGAAGCCGACATGTTAGAAAAAATTGCCATTTTCCATCTGCGGGGCAGCATAGATTATAAAAAATTGGGTATCATACATCAATCTATGATGGCGATGCTTAAAGCTATAATTAAGCGAAAAGGTGAAAAAATGACGAATGAAGATAAACAATTTTTTGAATCCTATGGCAAAAAAGTGGATTTCAAAGATAGGTTATCCATTAAGCCTTTGCTTTCTTATGTAAAGAATGAATTTTAACAGGTGCTTTTAGAGCAAAGAGCAAATAAAAGTTCGGAGGAATTTGATGAAACTGATTGTGGCTTCGGGAAATGAAGGCAAAATCCGCGAGTTTCGGGAGATATTGCCGGCTTATGGATTTACCGTTTTGGGTGCGAAAGAAGCAGGCGTTATCATGGATGTAATTGAGGATGGCAATAGCTTTTATGAAAATGCGGCAAAAAAAGCACGATATATTGCAGAAAAGACGGGATGTGCGGCATTAGCAGATGATTCTGGTCTCTGCGTAGATGCGCTTTCAGGTAGCCCTGGGATTTATTCGGCGCGATATGCTGGTGAGCATGCGACGGATAGGGAGAATAATGAAAAGTTACTAACTACATTAAAAGATATAGAGCAGAATAAGCGCGGCGCACATTTTTCGTCTTCGGTGGTTATTTGCTATCCCAATGGGGATACCATAGACGGGTATGGAGAAACCCAAGGGGAAATTCTATTTGCTGAAGAGGGCGAAGGTGGATTTGGTTATGATCCACTTTTTTATTCATACGATTTAGAAAAGGCATTTGGGTTAGCTTCTCCGCAAGAAAAGAATAAAATAAGCCATCGGGCACGTGCTATTTCGGATTTATGTCGTAAATTACAGGTGCAGATGAAGAAACATTAGGATTTTTTGGCAAAATGACTATAAAAATGACGGTTTATATTGACTATTTTGCCATTAGGTACTATAATAACGTTATGTGAATTTTAAAGGAGGAACAACGATGAAATCAAAGAGCGTTGCGCTTTTGGTTGTTTCGTGTCTGCTTATCGGTGTCATAAATTTTATAGCATTTTTTGGCATCACTGTTGGCGGAGCGACATACCATGGCGTACTTGACACAAAGGAAGGGTTAAAACTGGGTATTGACCTTGCAGGAGGGTCCGTAATTAGTTTCCAGGCAAATGCGAAGTCAGTTACACCTGATCAAATGCAAGTTGTAAGTGAAGTTTTAAGAAAACGTTTGGACAACGCAGGCTATACTGAAGCAAAAGTTACAGTTGGTGGCGTAGATGAGAGAAACGTTACAGTTGAAATTCCTGATGTAACAGATGTAGAATCTGCTGTAAAACTATTAGGAGATACCGCTAAACTTACCTTTAAAGATAGCGATGGTAATGTAATTTTAGATGGTGCTACAGATGTAAAAACAGCAATTAGTCGTTATGGTAAAACAGATGAATTAGGTCCTTCCCAATATTATGTGGAATTACAATTCACAAAAAGTGGACAACCTAAGTTTGCTGCAGCTACTCAAAAAGCAGCAACAAAAACGGATAACAAAAACTATATTACCATTAATTTGGATAAAACAGAAGTTTCTCATGCGACTGTAGAAAAAGAAATCAATAGTGATTCTGCTATCATATCGGGCAACTTCACACAGGCAGCAGCAGATACCTTGGCTAACCAAGTTAAATCTGGTCAACTGCCATTTAACTTAAAAGTTATACAGAAGAATACCGAAGGCGCAGAACTTGGTGATAAAGCCTTGTCCAGTAGTTTCTTTGCTGGTATGCTTGGATTATTATTAGTAATCCTATTCATGATTTTTATTTATCGTTTAAATGGCCTCATGGCTTCCATTGCTCTTTGCTGTTATGTTGGAGTGATGATGCTGATTATCGGGGTATTTGGTATTAACTTAAGTTTACCAGGTATCGCTGGTATTATTTTGGGTATTGGTATGGCGGTAGATGCCAACGTCATTATCTTTGAAAGAATAAAAGAAGAGATTCGTTTGGGTAAAACCCTTCGTGCTTCACTTGATGCTGGATTCAAACGTGCTCTCACCGCTATCGTTGATTCCAACATTACGACGTTAATTGCTGCTGCTGTTCTTTATTTCTTTGGAACAGGTACGATCAAAGGCTTTGCTATCACCTTGTTCATAGGTGTTGTGTTAAGTATGTTGACAGCAATTACCCTTACAAAATTCCTCTTAAAACAAGTTGTGGGTCTCCAATTAATCAACCCTGCTTTATATGGTATAGGAATGAAGAAAAAGGAGGCGGTAGAAAATGCTTAAGGTTTATGATAACAGATTCCGCTTTATGTTGCTCCCTATTGTTATTATCATTCTTGGGATTATATTTGGTGTTTTTCGTGGCGGATTTAATATGGATACAGAATTTACGGGCGGTACTCGTTTGCTAGTTAATATGCAACAGAAGTTTAACAATGAAGAGGTAGCTAAACTCATCAAGGAAAAAACTGGTATTTCGACAGTTGTCCAAAGTTCTGGAACGGCAACAGAAGCAATTATTAAATTTAAAGATGCTGACAATCAGAATAATAGTGATAAAGTTTATAGCGTATTAAAAACTCAATATAATTTAAAAGCTGCTAAACCGCTTGAAGTTGGTGTATTATCGCCGTCTTTCGGTGCTGGTATGCAAAAATCCGCTCTGCTCTGTGTGGCATGGGCATCTATCTTAATGCTTTTATACATTATGTTCCGTTTTGAATGGCGTTCGGCGTTTGTCGCTATATTGGTGCTTTTGAGCGATATATTGTGTATGGTTGCTCTTTATTTGATGTTCAATTTGCCTATTAACTCCTCTTTTGTAGCAGCTGTGCTTACCATTTTAGGTTACTGTATTAATGATATTATTATCGTTTTTGATCGTATTCGTGAGAATCGAGCAAGTAAGCTAAACCGCAAAAAGAGTGAGCCAGAGATAGCAGAAGCAAGTATTTGGCAGACAATTACTCGTTCGATTAATACGAGTGCAACAGTTATTATCACACTTGTCATTCTATATATCATGGGTGTGGCATCTATCAAAGAATTTGCTCTTCCGATCATCATTGGTGTTTTAATTGGTACGTATTCTTCTATTTTCATCGCCGCTCCAATGTGGGCTTGGTGGAAAGATTCTGCTGAAAAACAACAAAAAGAATTGGCTCGTGCTAAATAAGTATTAAAAAAAGCATGTATGAGCAAGACTGCGGATTTTTTCGCAGTCTTGTTTTTTACTACGTAAAAAAGGTTAAAAGGCAAACGGTCAATAATATGCTGACCATTGCCTTATATAAGGAAGGAAATGTGGGTATGCAAACAGGTACACTTTATCTTGTGGCCACGCCTATTGGCAACTTGGGAGACTTGTCACAGCGTGCCATTGATACACTGGGGTTGTGTGATATGATAGCAGCGGAGGACACTCGCCGTACTGTTACGTTATTGAACCATCTTGCCATCAAAAAACCGCTTCTTTCTTATTATGAACATAATAAGAAAGAACGTGGCGGCGAAATTATAGAGCGCCTTTTAAAGGGTGAAAACGTGGCGCTGGTAACCGATGCCGGTACACCAGCCATATCTGACCCAGGTGAAGATATGGTTAGGCTTTGTGCCACCGAAAACATCCCCGTTATATCGATTCCAGGAGCTTGTGCACTAATCAGTGGCCTCATTATATCAGGACTTTCAACTGGGCGCTTTTGCTTTGAAGGTTTTTTGTCGGTCAACAAGAAACAACGCCGTGAACATCTGTTAGCAGTAAAAGATGAGACGCGTACGATGATTTTCTATGAAGCACCGCATAAATTGCGCGCTACATTAGCTGATTTTTATGAAACGTGGGGAGAAAGAAAGATAGCATTATGCCGTGAAATAACCAAAATACATGAGGATGTGATGCGTACGACATTGTCTCGTGCCATCTCCCATTATGAAGAGGTCTCTCCACGAGGCGAATATGTGTTGGTGATTGAGGGCGCGGCCCCCCGTGTCGTTGATACGAGCGATATTGATCCTGTAGAATTGGTGGAAATTTTGGTGACAGATGGCATGGATCAGAAAAGTGCCATTAAAGAAGCTGCACAAAAGCTTGGCATTCCTAAACGTGAGGTTTATGAAAAAGTGCATGGGCTATCATCAAAGTGAATATTTATTGTAGCTAGTACAATCTAGTTTAGCACATAAACGCATAAAAGCCCTCATATTCTGTAAAGAATAGGAGGGCTTTTATGATGAATTGGAAGAATGTATTATCGGTTTGTGCGGTATATATCGCCACGGTAATAGGCGCTGGATTTGCTACAGGGCAGGAGATTTCTGTTTATTTTGTGTCTTGTGGAGCGCGAGGGATTTTCGGCGTAGGGATTGCTGGCATTTTCATTGCTTTTTGTTGTTTTTCTATTTTGTCACGGGTTTTAGAAAATAATCTTACAACCTATCCACAATATTTACGCACGATTATGCCAGAATGCGTTTCAAATATTACGGGAATCATCATTGCAATGTTTTTACTATGTGGTTTTTGTGTGATGATATCAGCAGGGGGCACTGTTTTAGAAGAACACTATGGCATGTCAAAATCAATCAGTTGTGCCGTATTATGTGCTTTGTGTTGGGTGATATTTATTAGACCTATACACTTTTTAGTGAAAGTGAATACGGTCTTGGCACCGCTTATAATCGTGGGAATGCTTGTAGCTGGGATATGCGTGATTTTCTTGAGGGAGGAAAGTATTTCCGTATTTGCGTCATCCGATCATGCAATTTTGGGAAGCAACGTAAAGTTTTTCTGGATGGCGCTTTTATATGTCAGTTATAACATCTTGCTTTCTTCTGTCATCTTAGTATCGTTAAGAGGCTATATTAAGGATAAACGCACCATTTTTAATATTTCCATGCTTAGTGGACTGATCATGTTTGTATTGCTAGGGCTCATTTTTGCTGTTATTGAAATCTACGATGGTAAAATCGAATTGGGACAAATTCCGATGCTGACAATTATGGCGCGTTTTGGAGGCGGTGCTAAAACACTATATGCATCCATCTTGTTGCTGGCTATTTTTACGACGGCAATCGGAAATGGTTATGGATTCATTGATTGGTTTTCACACAAAAGCGTTAAACGCCGCATCGTCCTGTCATCACTTTTATGCTTAGCTGCTATGTTATTGACACGGTTTTCATTCGCTGATTTGGTGAAATATTTATATGGTGCTTTTGGCGTTTGCGGGTTATATCTTTTGGTGTGTATTACCATAGATGGGATAACCTTGATGGTATCATCAACTTCTCGAAAACAGACGAAAAATGATAAAAAAAATAGTATATAAAAGTATTATTGGTGATAAACTATTATTACAGTCAAATATGAATATTGAAAAAGATTCTTAAATACTATATTATATATCGCGTGGCACAAAAAGAGTGTCGGTAACCACCGATATAGCGGGGTTTAGCGCAGTTTGGTAGCGCACATGGTTTGGGACCATGGGGCCGGGGGTTCAAATCCCTCAACCCCGACCACTATTTCATGCTGGTGTGGCTCAACGGTAGAGCAGCTGATTTGTAATCAGCAGGTTGATGGTTCGATTCCATTCACCAGCTCCATTTGTGGAGGAGTTCCCGAGTGGCCAAAGGGGGCAGACTGTAAATCTGTTGTCTCAGACTTCGATGGTCCGAATCCATCCTCCTCCACCAAATATTTTGGCAAAAGTTGTTGTAGCGTAATGCTATAGCAACTTTTTTTTGTTTCGTTATGAATCTGCATTTTTTTTATCAGTGCGCCAAAATAGAGAAGAATTGTTCTTCATACGTTAATCATGTATGTGAGGCATGCTATAATTTAGCTCCGTTATCATAAATTTTCAATATGATAGCCTTTTGATGTTTGAGATTTTAATATTCACATATAATATGTAATAAAGGTAGATTTAAATCTATAGCATAATGGCGCAGAAGTAGGAAGAATAAAAAATCAACAAGAAATTTTTAACAGGATATTCCCATTATTGACAACGTTTGTACTAAGTGATATGATGTTTTATATTGATGCCGTTTTTCGGCAAGGAGACAGTATTTTGATTCTTGAAAAAGCGAAAGCAAAGAAGAAGTTTAATATAAAGATGTACCTCATCACTACATTAGTTTTCGTTTTAAGTGGTAGCCTTATGGTGACGGCAGCTATCTATGTAAAGCGTGGGATTGACTTTGTTGAAAAACCACAGTTTGAGGATTCGAAGAAGGTTGATGCCAAAAATCTTCTTGACAATGAAGCACTCACAGGAAATTTGAACTTCCTATTTGTCGGAACGGATTTAGATGGCGTGCACTCGGATACGATTATGGTAGCGGCTTACAATCTTGATGATAAAAAAATGAATTTTATTTCCATTCCGCGCGATACGCGTGTGCTTATAAAAGGTAAGTATCGTAAAATTAATGCGGCATATGCTATTGGTGGAATGGACCTTTTGCTAAAAACAATAAAGGATACTTTTGGCATTGGCATTAATTACTATGCCGAAATTAATTATGAAGGATTTATCAAAGCCATTGATGTCTTAGGCGGGGTGGATTTTGAAGTGCCGCGTGATATGAATTACGACGACCCCGTGCAGGATTTGCACATTCATCTGAAAAAGGGAATGCAGCATTTAGATGGAAAAGGGGCAGAAGGGTTAGTAAGATGGCGCCATAACAACGATTACACAAATGCTTATGCTTTGGGTGACGTTGGTCGCGTTGATACGCAGCAGCAATTTATTAAAGCATTAATGAAACAGAAAGTGACCACTTCCAATTTGCTAAAAATAGGGAATATTTATGGGGTATTGTCCCAATATTTGAAAAGCAATATTGCCATTAAGGATTGTTTGGCATTGGCACCTAATTTAAAAGAACTAAGCTCAAAAAGTATTATGACGCACCAGCTGCCGGGTGATGGGGAATATATCGATGGCGTTTCGTATTTTGTATATGATGATGTAGAGGCAGCACGCATTTTAACGGAAGATATGGGTCTAGAGGATATTGAGGTAACACCATGCAATAAGAAATAGCATCGTTTTTCCCACCTTAATGAGTGGAGAAATCTTTGTTTGATTTTTAAGGAGAGAATAGGTATGGCGGGGCTAATAAAAAAGAAAAAGAAATTTAATATCAGGTTGTATATGATGACAACTCTTATATTCATATTATTGGGTACTGTTGCGGTAGCCGGTGTTACTGTGGTGAAAAATGGGGTTGATTTCTTTTTTAAACCAGTGCTTACGAATCAAGCTGATGCAGTTGACAAGGCTAATATAGCAGCGATTAAGCAAGAAACAGGAACGATTCACTTTTTACTAGCAGGAACGGACAAGGGCGGTTTGCGTACCGATTCCATTATGGTGGCGTCCTACGATATGAAAACTAAAAAAGTAATGATTATGTCGGTATTGCGTGACACACGCGTCTATGTAAAAGGAAGCTTCCGAAAAATTAATGCAGCCTTTGCGCTTGGTAAAACGGATCTTTTGCTTAAGACTTTAAAAGAAACATATGGTATGGATATTAATTATTATATTACCATTGATAATAAGGCTTTTGTTAATGTCATTGATACATTAGGCGGCGTGGATATTGATGTACCGTATAATATGAATTATGATGATCCATATCAGGATTTACATATTCATTTAAAAAAGGGCATGCAACATTTGAACGGCGCGAAGGCGGAACAATTTGTCCGCTGGCGAAAGAATAACACTGGCCCATCCATAGGCGATATTGAGCGAGTAAAGAATCAGCAGACATTTATGACGGCTATTTTTGATCAAAAAATGAACTTGGCTACAGTTGGGAAAGTCAACGATCTTTTTAAAGTTATCCAAAAGAAGGTGAATACAAACCTTACTTTAAATGAGTGTCTGGCATTCATTCCCGCTTTAAAAGGAAATGCCATTACCACGATAGAAATGCCAGGGGAAGCCAAAATGGCATATGGTGCATCCTACTATCTCTACGATGCAGAAAAAACGCAGGCAATTCTGCGAGAACAAATGGGAATGAAGAATGCCACGGTTGTACCTTGTGGGCAAAAACCATCAGCATCTTCTAGAGATTAGTTTTTACGGTGTATTTATACAAATTCATGTGTGAAAGATAAAATACTTTTAATGATAAGTCGAGCGACAGATGATTTTTGCGTCTGTCGTTTTTTGTTGCAAGTTTTTTTCGATATATTGGCGATAATGGGAAAAATTGCGTTTTATAATTCTGCTTTATGACTTTTAAATAAAAAACTTAAAAAAAATATGGCAAAAGTATGGACATTCTCTAAATTTTATGTATAATGGATGTATACGAATCTTCACAGAAATTTCACATAGAGTGAGCTTTTGGTAGCTTTTTAGTCCTTCATGCAGCAAGGGTAGAAAGCTTTGGAAAGCGGGCTTTTTGTGTTGTTTTTTTGGGTTCGCAGAGCAGTTTTTGCGAGATGACGCAAAAACGTCTAGTTTTTTGGCTAAAGTGCAGTTGCGGTGCTTTTGCTAATTATTTCATTATCTTATTATAATCTAAGAGGGGGTACAACCATGAAAAAAATCGCAAAAAGAGCTTTGGCATTGTTGGTAGCTTCTACCATGTGCTTATCGCTCGCAGCTTGCGGCGGCAACGGTTCTGGCAATCAAACTGGTACTACTAAAATTGAGGGAGCTAAGCCTAATGATTACACCAGGTTCCAAAAAAGAGCGAATATGCAAGTTAGCATCGCTTCTTGGAATGTTGGCGATTCTATCACCACGGCAGCTGATCCTGTAAGAGATCAGTTCTATAAAAAATTAAACATTACCATTAAGCCTTATCAAATGACATGGGGCGACTATCAACAGAAGATTTCTGTTTGGGCTGCTTCTAAAAACTTGCCAGATATGACCTGTAGTGATACAGCGTTCACTGAGAACTTCAATAAATGGGTTAACGGCAAAGTTGTTGCACAAATTCCTGATGATTTGTCTGCTTACCCAGAGTTGAACAAAACTTTATTGGTAAACAAGAAACAGGCTGAAATGTATAAAGCTGCAGATGGTCACTACTATGGTATTCCGAAAGTTCAGACACCAAAAAGTGAAAGCGGTATTTCAGTTGTTGAAATGACCATGAGAAAAGATTGGGCAACAAAAGCTGGTATTACCAAAACACCATCAACTGTTGACGAACTTATCTCAGCTGTTAAGACTATTCAGAATAGCGATCCCGATGGAAATGGCAAGAATGACACCGTCGGTATAACCGCTTATTCTTTCCCGTGGTTTACTTGCGTTTTATATGGTGGGGATCCTGCAGCTGTAAATGGCTATCAATGGACATGGAAAGATGGCAAATTAACACATGCTTATAATGATGATCACTTCTTACAAGCAGCTAAAGATCTTAACAAAATGTACAAAGCTGGTATTGTCGATCCTGATCTTCCATCGTTAAAAGGTGAAGAGGGCCGTGACAAATTTAAGAACGGCAAAGCTGTTGTATACGGACATTCCAACAGCGCTACAGGTTTTGCTGCCTTAGATACTCCATCTCTTACTCAGGGTAAAAAGCTTTCTGACGTTTTGATGAACGTTTATCCATTACAGAACGAGACTGATCAAAAATATTATTATAATCCATGTGCCGTTTATTGGTCTGAGACATATTTAAAATATGGTATGAAGGCTGATAAAATGGATACCTGCTTATCTCTCTTAAATTATATGTTAAGTGACGAAGGTCATTCATATTTAGCTTATGGTATCGAAGGTCAAGATTATACTAAAGATGCTAACGGAAAAGTTACCATAAAGTTTGAAGCTGATGGTACTGCTCCTAAATTATCAAAGAAATATCCATTCACTGGACTTGGTACTTTAGCATACTGGAGTGGTTATTACGAAGATGAAAACCCAGCTTATTCTGCTGAGGTTAAAAAACTTGCTAACGACAACTATGACTGGGCTAAGAAAGTTAATGCACAACCATACGATCTTCCTATCGTCAGTAATTTAACTTATCCTTCAAAAACAAAAGACACGGCTACTTCTCAGGCTTATCAGTCAGATCTCTTAGGGATCATGAAGACTGATAATGTCGAAGCTGAAGTTGCTAAGATTCGTGAGAAGTATAAAAAAGCTGGTAACGACCAAATTGAAAAAGAATTAAATGATGCTGCTAAAAAAGCTGGCATTACAGAGAAAACCACAACTAAATAAGTAAAGAAAATTTACTTATACAAAACAGCGATCCTTAAGGATCGCTGTTTTTTTATAAAAAATTGTGCGTCAAATAATAGATTCGAATAATCTGCGAATTTTTGTCATAAAAATGTGTCGACATGGTTCTGTTTTTGTTATTTACGGAAGAGCGCATGAAAAGGCAACAAAAGTTTGGTTAGTATAACAAGGAAAAATGTAAGATTTGCCATTGTAAAAATTTTAGTTTTACAGAAGATTCCATGGTTTAGTGAAAAAGGCAAGCAAAAATAAGCGTTTTTTATGATATTATGCACAAATTATAAGAAAATTACATACATGATATAAAAAAATTACATATAAATTGTGAATAAATTATGATAAAATAGAAAAGTATTCAAAAACATTATTATCAAGGGGGATTAGACATGGCAAGGAAATTGAGCGAAAAAGAGCTCATGGCTGCAGCAGCGGCGGAACATGGTATCGTTATTCGCAAAACGAATGTTTGGAAGCGTGTTCTTCAGTACAAATATATGTACTTACTGTTTTTACCGCTTCTGGCGTTTTACGTTATTTTTTGTTATGCACCAATGTATGGTGTTATATTAGCATTCAAGAGTTATGATTATGCAGGTGGTATTTTGGGGAGCCCATGGATTGGGATGGATAACTTCAGACAATTGTTTGAGCATCCTGAGTTTGCTACTGCATTTGCCAATACAATTATTATTAGTTTTGGTCGTTTGATTTTCGAATTTCCAATTCCTATTATTTTAGCACTCTTTATTAATGAGATTCGTGGTTCTGGTTATAAACGCGTTATGCAGACGATTTACACATTCCCGCATTTCCTATCATGGGTTATTGTATATGGTTTGTGCTTTAACTTGTTCTCACATGATGGAATTTTCAATCAGCTTATGAATATTATGGGTCTCAAGAGCACGCAGCTTTTGCAGGATCCTAAAACATTCCGTGCCTTTCTGTTCATCAGTGATAACTGGAAAGAAATGGGCTATGGAACGATTATATACTTAGCCGCTATCACGGGTATCAGCCCTGAGCTTTATGAAGCTGGTAAGATTGATGGCGCAAACAGATGGCAGCTCATGCATTATATCACATGGCCATCTATTAAACCAACAGTTGCTATTATGTTAGTTCTTAGTGTTGCTGGTATGATGAATGCTGGTTTCGACCAAATATTCAATATGGATAATGCTGCTGTTCGTGGCGTGTCCGATATTATTGATACATTGGTATTCCGTTTAACATTCGTTTTAGGCGCTGACTTTGGTTTCACAACGGCTATCGGCTTGTTCAAATCGGTTATCAACTTAATTCTTATGTTAGTTGCTAACAAAGTTGTTAAGAATTTGACCGGTAAAGGAATATACTAAAAAGGAGGATGATGAAAATGACAGAAGCAGATATGCAAAAATCAGAGATGCGTAAATCTTTGCGCGAAACGAAAAAAGCAAAATATCGACTCAATAAAGTAAGTGTTTTTGATGTCGTTCTCTATACTTTGATGGGATTATTAGCATTGATTATGGCGTTTCCTTTCTATTATATGTTAATCGTATCGATTGGTACATATGAATCTATTAATTCAGGTGTCATGTATCTTTTCCCAACAGTAGTAGACTGGAGTTCCTACCAATTAATCTTTACAACCAGTTCGTTCCTATCATCAATTCTTGTTACTTTGTTTATTACGATTGTTGGTACGGGTATTGGTATTATTGTTTCAGTAGCTGGTGCGTATCCAATGTCAAAAAAAGATATGCCAGGTAATAAGCTGATGTTCAATATGATTATCATCACGATGTTCTTTGGTGGTGGTATGATCCCGACATACTTGATTATTCAGAAAATTGGATTAATTGATAGCATTTGGTCCATGATTTGGCCGTGTCTTACAGGTTCATTTAACATTATATTGTTAAAGAACTTCTTTGAAGAGTTACCACCAAGTTTGGAAGAATCGGCTAAAATTGATGGTGCAAACGATTTCGTTATTCTATTCAAGATCGTTATTCCGATGTCCATGCCGGTTATTGCCACTATCTCGTTATTCTTGGCAGTAGGTCACTGGAATGAATATTTCAATGGTATCCTTTACATTATTGACCAAAACAAATATCCATTACAGCTTGTACTACGTGGTGTATTGTTAGATGCCGCTACTAACTTAAGTGGCGCTGCAGCACAGATTGCGGCAAATGAAAAACCGTTCTATGCTATCACACTTCAGATGGCAATCGCTGCTATTGCAACTATTCCAATTGTTGTTGTATATCCGTTTATTCAGAAATACTTCACAGCTGGTATCATGCTTGGCGCAGTAAAAGGTTGATCTTGCCTTGTAATTTTTATAATTGAAGTTTGCGACGGTGCTTTTGGCACCGTCGTTTTTTTATAGGCATTTATACGGTAATCGGTTTAAATCGACTGGTGTTGTCAATTAAAGAAAAATCATGTATAATAAACATGAAAATAAACGGCGAAATTGCTTGGGCTGGGTGGTGATTCCCAGTAAGAGATTGCATAAAGGAGATGGGGACATGTCACAGATGGGAACATATTTTAAAAAAAGTTCAATTGCCAAGCAACTATGGACACTTGGCATTTGTGTGATTTCCGTGCTGATCCTAATTTTTACGATATCGTATTATCTTGTCTCCCGCTCTATCATCCGAGAGAATATTGAGTACACTTCGCAAGTGCTGTCCCAGGTAAAAAAAAGTGCAGAAGACACCTCTTCTTCTTTAGAAGCTCTGCTTTTGTCTATGGGGTATAATCGGCCTGTGGCTGAATTTTTATCTGAAAAAGATGCGGGGCAAGACATGAAATTGGTACAGGATCTTGATAGTATTTTTTATAATGTCAGCGATATGCGACGCGAGGTTTCTGATATTATTTTATTGGGAAATAACGGTCAAAAATATTATAAAAATGGGTCTAATATGCAAAAAGAGTATTTTTTCTCCAAGATGACTGATGAGCCTAATTATCAATATAGTTATCCTTATCATTTTACTTCTAATGATAATGCTTCCTTTGCTCTGTCCACATCCGTTTATGACGTGTTTAGCCACACGGGAGGGGATTTTTTAGGTACGATTTCTTTTGTAATAGATTATAGCGTATTTGGTATTGAGCGAGTGAAACCATCTTTTGATACAAGAATTTTTTTGGTCGATGAGCGTGACAGCAAAATTTATGCGTATAATGCGTCGCCAACAACGGCTGATAAGTACTTACTTAATTGTATGAAAAATACCAGCAGGGAAGAGGGGCAAAACCAAACAAAAGTGGGGGAAGCCAGTTATATTGTCAATTTTGCGACGTTATCCAAGATACATATGCGTGTGGTCAGTATTACTCCTAAAGATGAAGTTTTGAAAAGTGTTTCTTTTGTTAAATGGAGTACATACTTAGGGTTGCTTGCTGCCTGTGCTTTGTTTGTTGCATTATTTAGCCTGTTTATTCGCCACGTGACTAGTCCTCTTCATGCTTTTAGAGCGTTTATGTTTGATGTGAAAGATGGACAGATGAAGAATTTGAAAAAGCGCATTTCACTTACCGGTTTTAAAGAAATCGAAGAGATTTGCGGCGAGTTCAATAGTATGTTTGATGAGGTGGATTCTTTGACGCACAGATTGGTCAAAACAACGACCAATTTGTATGAAACCGAGCTGGAAAAAAAACAGGCGGAGCTTAATTATTTAAAAAGTCAGATTAATCCTCATTTTTTGCATAATACATTAGAGGTTATTATTGGTATGTCTGTCGAGGAAAACGCGCCACAAACCACAGAAATGATTAAGAGCCTATCGAAAATTTTTAAATATAGTGTAAGGGGTAAGGATGTGGCAGAGGCCCGAAGTGAATTAGACACAGTAAAAGCTTACCTTCATATCCAACAAATGCGGTTTTATGATGCATTTGATGTGAGTTTTGATATTGACGAAGCGATTTTAGATAAAAAAATACCAAAAATGATTTTACAGCCAATCGTGGAAAATGCAATTTGCCATGGTATTGAGGCAAAAGAAGAAAAAGGTCATCTGACAATCGGCGCACGTCTTTACAATGACCGAATGCTATTATGGGTAGAAGATGATGGTGTTGGAATGGATGCGGATACACTTGCCTATTTTAATGATGTTATAGAGGGACATTCTGTGCCGGTTGGACATAGTATTGGTTTAGTGAATGTCATCAATCGTTTGCGTTTGATATATGGTGAATCCTGCCACATGACAATCAAGAGTGCGATTAATGACGGGACAAAAGTAACCATCACGATTGATGAAACGATGTAGAGTGTCTGCTCCAAAAACTGAGAGCAAGAATGCTGGGTATAGATAGAGAAAATCAATTGTTGGTTCATAAAAAGGGAGAGAAATTGCTTGTATAATGTAGTTCTGATTGATGATGAAAAGTTTATATTAAGCAGCTTAGAGGCACGTGTTGATTGGACAGGTCTGGGTTTTCGCATTGTTGGACGGGAAACCAGTGCAGCTGATGGATATGAGATTATTTGTCGCCTAAAACCGGATGTGGTGTTTACCGATGTTAAAATGCCTGGTATGAATGGCATCGAACTCATGAAAAAGGTGTCGGTAATTTTCCCACAGATAAAATTTGTTGTCATTAGCGGCTATGCACAATTTGAATATGTCAAAGCGGCGATGGAATGTGGGGCAGAAGGGTATTGCGTTAAACCTTTTGATGAAGATGAAATTGGTGCGCTTCTTACGAAAATCAAAAGAAATTTAGATGGTGTCTATGATAAATCCATGGAGGACGACGGGACTTTCTTCACCTATTTATCGCAGAATATTTCGGCTGCCAGACAGAAATGCAGAGATCTTTTGCTTCGATCCAGTATTGATGAAATTCATTCAAAAGTGATATGTCTCATGACACATGGCAAACAGTTTGATTTTGGACGTTCGTATAAGCATTTGTTTTTCGAAACGGGGTCCTTAGACGGTTATGTAATGGAGACCAATATTCCCGGTAGTATTTTTAGTAGCTATGAAGAGGGGTTTTCTGCCGGAATTAGTACTCTTTTTTCAGAGGCGGACGACTTAAACCGCGTTTACGATGAAGCAAAATTGGCGTATTATCAGAGATTTATCAGTGGAAAAAATGTGAATATTTATGAATCGCACGGCAACAAAAAGGCATGTGATGGCTTGCTTTCTGATTTCGAAATAGCTCTGGTTTCCGGTGATTTCCTAGGTATTAACCAGATTTTTTCGGCCTTCTATGAGATTTTTCAAAAAGGAGAGGGAAATATAGAAAACTGCTCACATATACATACCGTAATTATGCGTTTGTGCGGGAAAGAACCACCTACCACATCCGAAGAAATTTGTGATATGCTGCTGCATGATTATACCGATGTCAATGATATGTTGGAGCATTTAAAGAAAACAGTTGAAATGATGCTTTTAGGCGATCTACCTGAAAAAGAGCCAAATGAGGCCATGCGAAAAATTGTGAGTTACATTCTAGCTAATTATTATTTGACCGATTTAACGTTGCAGAGTTTGGCAAAAGTTTTTCAGTTCAATCCTAATTATTTAAGCCAACTATTTACCAAACATAAAAAGCAAAAATTCACCGCATATCTTACCGATGTTCGCATGCAGCATGCGCAGATTCTTTTGGAGAGAAGCGATGCTACGATAGGTTCTATTGCCGAAAAGGTGGGATATATGGAATATTTTTATTTTGCTAAGGTGTTCAAAAAACATTTTGGCGTAACCCCGAGTGAATATCGAATCTCTATTTCCAGATAAAAGAGGCAAAACGTATGATGATTTACTTGTATGAAATACCATTTTTATGTTTATACTAATGGATAGATTTATCTAATATGTAAAAACTCTGTGAAAAAACGAATTATTCATGAGAATCTCTTGAATAAAATCAAGTTTTACGATAAAATAGATATTGGTTTAGTCGGCATATTTTTGGGAATTTTGAGAGATTACTGGATTATTTGCCGAAAAACCGTATGAGGCATTCGTGTTGTTATGATAAAGGTTTCTTTTGCAAGATTTCTTCTTTTGCAAAAGGAAGTTTTGCAAAAGAAAATCTAGCATGAGGTGGACGGCCTCAAATAAAATGAAGAGGTGTTTTTAGATGTTAAACAAGAAAACTGTAGAAGACATCGATGTAACCGGCAAAAAAGTATTGGTTCGTTGCGATTTCAACGTACCGCTCGATGACGCTGGTCACATTACCGATGAAAACCGTATTAACGGTGCGCTTCCCACTATAAAGTATTTACTTAAAAACAATGCAAAAATTATTTTATGTTCTCACCTTGGCAGACCAAAGGGTGAATTCAAACCTGAATTTTCTTTGGCACCTGTTGCAAAACGCTTGTCTGAAATATTAGGCAAAGAAGTAAAAATGGCAACCGATGTTATTGGTGACAGCGCAAAATCGTTAACCGCCAATATGAATGATGGCGATATCGTTATGCTCGAAAACGTACGTTTTCATAAAGAAGAAACCAAAAACGATCCTACTTTTTCAAAGGAATTGGCATCACTCGCTGAAATCTTTGTCAATGACGCATTTGGTACATCTCACCGTGCGCATTCTTCCACAGCAGGTGTGGCGGATTTCTTGCCAGCTGTTTGCGGATACTTAATCCAAAAAGAAATCGATGTAATGGGTGCTGCATTAGATGACCCTGCTCGTCCGTTTGTTGCCATCTTAGGTGGTGCAAAAGTTTCCGATAAAATTAACGTTATCACCAATTTATTAGATAAAGTCGATGCATTAATTATTGGTGGTGGTATGGCTTATACTTTCTTAAAGGCGAAAGGTTATAGTATCGGTAATTCAATCTGCGAAGATGATAAACTTGATTTGGCAAAATCCATCATGGAAAAAGCTGAAGAAAAGGGCGTTAACTTATTATTACCAGTAGGTTCTATTGTTGCTGATAGATTTGCTGCAGATGCAGAGTCCAAATATGTTCCATCTGACGCTATGCCTGACGGCTGGAGCGGTATGGATATTGGCAGCATTACGGTTGAAAAATTTGCCAAAGTTATTAAACAAGCCAAAACAGTTATTTGGAATGGACCAATGGGCGTATTTGAATTCCCGCGTTTCGCTGAAGGTACCAAAGCTATTGCAAAAGCAGTAGCCGAGGCAGATGCGATTACTATCATCGGTGGCGGTGACAGTGCAGCAGCTGTTCAACAACTTGGATATGCTGATAAAATGACTCATATTTCAACTGGCGGCGGCGCTAGCCTTGAGTTCTTAGAAGGCAAAGTTTTGCCGGGTATCGATTGTCTTTTAGACAAACATTGCCGTGGCACATTTGTTGCAGGAAACTGGAAAATGAACAAAAAGCCTAGCGAAGTAACCGACTTTGTTGCACAGCTCGTAAAAGTGGCCAATGCCAATGATGGTGAAATCGCCGCTTGCGTTCCGTTTGTTTGCTTGGATCGCGCGATTGCTGCTGCAAAAGGAAGCAAACTCAAAATTGGTGCACAGAATATGCACTTTGAAGATAAAGGTGCTTTTACTGGTGAAGTAAGTGCCGATATGTTAGTGGATTTGGGTGTTGAATATGTCATTATCGGACACAGCGAAAGAAGACAATATTTCGGTGAATCCAATAATGAAATTGTTAATAAGAAAGTCTTAAAGGCTTTGGAAAAAGGCTTAAAACCAATTCTTTGTGTTGGAGAAGTAGCTTGGGAAAGAGATTGTGCAATAACAAGTGAAGTTTTATCTACACAAACAAAATTAGCACTTTACAATGTAAAGGAAGAAGATGTTCCAAAAATTACAGTGGCATATGAGCCAGTGTGGGCAATTGGTACTGGTAATACCGCTACGAAAGAGCAGGCAGATGAAGGATGCGGTGTCATTCGCAAAACCATCGCTGGTCTTTATAACGATGAGATAGCAAATCAAGTGATTATTCAATATGGCGGAAGCATGAATGCTGGTAATGCGAAAGAGTTACTCGCTATGCCAGATATTGATGGCGGTTTGATTGGCGGCGCCAGTTTGGATGCAGATTCATTCCGAGGCATTGTTCGTTTCGGCGGTAATCGTAGCTAAGAAAGTTTGGCGCGTTT
>Ga0183100_1000193_pt1 | contig 74073 bp, 76 predicted proteins | sample Biomet2_FD_127789 | JGI IMG/M metagenome (GOLD analysis project Ga0183100, IMG submission 127789) | Microbial communities from bioreactor (seeded with anoxic lake sediment) at LBNL, California, USA - Biofuel metagenome 2 | ecosystem: Engineered > Bioreactor > Anaerobic > Unclassified ...
GGGCGTACCGCCTAGCATGCTTACAGCTGCTCCTGCTGCCATAGCTGCAGCACTCCCGCACTCAGCCTGACACCCGCCCATGGCTCCTGACAAAGAAGCACGGCTGGCAATTACCATGCCAATATTCCCGGCAACAATTAGTCCCTTTTGTAAATCTATATTACTTAAATTGCGGTGTTTTTTAAGTGCGAAGAGCACTCCCGGCAACACTCCGCTAGCTCCCGCTGTAGGAGCAGCTACTATTCTTCCCATAGCGGCATTTGCTTCTGCAACAGCTAAGGCATAGACTAACGCATCTTGAGCTATAGGCCCCAAAAGGCTTTGGTAGCTTGGTTTTTCCATAGCTTCCTCTAAAGTTTTAGCGCTGCCGCCGGTTAGGCCGCTGCGCGATTTTACTCCCGTTAGACCAAAAGCGATGGAGGCTTGCATAACTTGGAGCATTTCTTGCATTTTAGCTTCCAAAGCTATTGGTGCCGTATCCATTTCCCTGGCATTGTCGGCAACCATAACTTCATAAAGGGGCTTATTTTTCGTTTTTGCCAGTTCAATATATTTTTCTAAAGATAATTTATTGTTTGCCATAGCAATCCTCACAACACCGTATTTATAAATCGTACAGATTCAACATTTTTAATTTCCTTTAGAGCTCCTATTGCCTCTTCGGGAACTACTTGATCACACTCTATAATCATTGTAGCAGATCCGCCCTTATTAGTGCGAAATACGCGCATACCGGCGATATTTATCTTGTACTCAGAGAGTTTACCGCTAACCAAAGCGATCACTCCTGGGCGATCCTTGTGCACTATTAGCACACCCGGCAAAGCCCCATCCAGTTCTACCGGGAAGTCGTCTATCTCCGTAACACGAACTTGTCCTCCCCCAATAGAAGAACCGGTAACAACGCAGTTTTTCCCTGAGGCCCCCTCCAAGTGAAAACGCACAGTATTAGGATGTGTGAGTTCCCCTAGGTCTACGGTAGAAAAATTGTACTGCATACCTTTTTGCTCTGCGTAAATATCAGCTTCAGGTATTCTAGCATCGTCAGGCATCCAGCCCATAAGGCCTGCCAATAGTGCCATATCTGTACCATGTCCACGGTAAGTTCTGGCAAAGGATCCATGCAAAGCAATATCTGCCTTAATCGGCTGTTCGCCCAAAATAGAAATAGCTAATAGTCCAAGGCGCACAGCACCTGCTGTATGGGAACTGGAGGGGCCTATCATTACCGGACCTATAACATCTAACAAATTCATTTTCTCACCTCATTTTGCAAAAATGCCTGCACAATATTATCTTTGCCGACAACACTGTACAGACATACATTTTTATTAAATTCCCGGCAAGGAACGATGTGCAAGTCCCACGCATAATTCATTTAGATTCAAAACACCAACAGCCATAAATACCGCTACGCAAATATGTTCACCATTACGGGCAATGCCTATTTTCCCACCTACATTGAAGCCAATAGCTTTGAGCTTAATCTGTTCCAAAGCATCCTGTGTCGCACCCGCAACCGCGCCAGCTCCCAAATGATTGTCAGCAACTAAATTTTGTCTTTCGGCCGCAACTACCGCACGCTCCACTATTTTGACAATGGACTGGATAAATTCTCCCCCGAAATCCACTGCTGTGGAGTGAATATCTTTGGCAGATAATTCTTCTTTTACTTTCTGCTCTTCTTCACGGCTTTCAGTTATAGCTATTTTCAATGCCGCTCTACCAACTTCTAAACTACTATGCTTCTTTTCCATATTTAATCTTCCTCTTCTAATTTCGGTACTTTAATCGGTGTAGGATCGACCACATAAACTATCAAGAAAGTAATTACACAAATAACCCATTCGAAATAAATAACGTCCTGGAATACATGTAATACTGGAAAATATGCCCAGGCCACTATACCAATAAGTCCAACTAAAGTAGTATAAAAAGCAGCGTTCTTTTTACATAGGTTAGGTGCAAATACTGTAAACAGGAAAATTACTGTTAGTGGTGCCGTCATAGATAATCCCGCCAACATGGTTTTTAAAATTCCTACAGCATTAAAGGCCAGCCACAAAGTTAATATACCGCAACAAAAAACAGTCAGACGGTTGACAACCATAAACTTAGCATCACTAACGCCTGGGTTTAAAAATCTCTTATAAATGTCTTGGGCAAACAAGGTCCCTGCTGCTAATAATATTGTGCAAGCGGTAGAAACGTCAGCAGCCCACATGGCGGCTAGAGTTACACCTGAAGCCCATGGGTTCAAACTCATAACAACCTTTGGTAAGGCCATAGTTGCTGAAATATCAGGGAAAGCTACCTTGGCAACTATGCCCAAAAGAGCACATAAAAACCCTATAGGGAAAATCAAAGCTGCGCCATAGAGGAATCCTCTTTTGGCAGTTTTTGCGTCTTTAGCTCCGCAGGCAATTTGTACTGGGCCCTGCGCTGTAATAGCCTGGGTAATCATAACCACAAAGAAAGCTAAAATAGCTGAAAGTGACATACCTGCCACAGGGCTTAACATATTCTGTGCTTGTGGAAGAGCATCCTGCAAGGCGCTCATACCGCCAACACTGCTAACAGAGGCATACGCAGAATATAAAACACCTACGTAAATTAAAAGCACACTAACAATATTAGATAAACCTGAGGACCATAACCCGCCAATCAAGGTAATGCCAATAAAGACTACTGCACTAGTTAACATTCCCCCTTTGAAGGAAAAAACGTCAGGAAGCAAAGCAGACAAAATAGCTCCGCCTGCCAGATACTGCAGCGAGGTAATAACCAACATAATAATAACTAAACCCAAGGCACTAATTAAACGGCCCTTAGTATCATAGTAACGTTCAAACAACTCTGGAATTGTTGTCGCCCTCAATGCTCTGTATTTTCCTGCGGCTACAAGCCCCATAACAACGGCTCCGGCTGACCAAGCTGCATTATACCACCCTGCCGCCATGCCTATATTATAAGCCTTCTCTGCCACCCCTACAGTAGAAGCAGCTCCCACAGCCAAACCTGTAATATTAACCGCTATAAGCAAAGAAGATAGTTTGCGTCCTGCAAACAAATACTCAGAAGAACCCTTGTCCGCTTTTTTCTTTGCCCAAAAACTAATACCAAATAATAATGCAATGTACGTACAAACAATAAATAACTGAATTGACACCTTCCACACTACCCTTCTACAAAAATAAATTGAAAATCTCTACGCCCTACTACCTTCCTACATTACTACTTGCAAAATTTACCTCTTCATTATAACAACAAAATACTATAAAAAAAAGAAGATTATTCTGTATACTTGCTATTTATATAAAAATTACGTTAAAATAGTTATGTTAATAGGATTTTTACATCTTTTTGTCGAATATTACGCCAGTCTAAATAATTTATACGCATAACTTATATTTTAGCGTATAAGCTACGCACACTAAATCAATTAAAGAAAGGAGGCACACACTGTGTACAAAATCTTCAAGAGTACGCCAACAGGCATTGCTGAATTAGAAATACAACAATTAGAAAAGGGCATATGGATTGATATCGTTAGTCCAAGCTCCGAAGAATTAATAGAAATAGCTGCCAAAACCGGCATACAGATGGACTTTCTCTCCGCCGCTTTGGATGATGAGGAAAAATCTCGTATTGAAATTGAACAGGATCAGATGCTGGTTTTGATAGATATTCCTTTACTTCGCAGTAATAATGACTATGATACTATACCTCTAGGCATTATAATCACTGCTAATTACGTAGTCACCGTTTGTTTGGAAGTCAATGCTGTTTTGGCCGACTTTTCCGCACCAAATCACAAGCTTTTTAGTACCTATAAGAAGACGCGTTTTTTGTTTCAAATACTCTATAAATCCGCTACGCTATATCTGAAGTACATCCGTAATATTAATCGTCGTACGGACGAATTAGAGCAGCATCTGCGTAAATCCATGGAGAATGCTGAGCTTTTTAATTTGCTTGATGTGCAAAAATCTTTAACGTATTTCTCCGCCTCGTTACGCAGTAATTATATTGTAACTGAAAAACTTTTACGTCTGCGTTCTACCAGCCAGTTAAAACCTCTTTTGAAGATTTATGAGGAAGATGAAGATTTACTGGAAGATGTTATCATTGAGTATAAACAGGCCATTGAAATGGTTGAGATGTATAGCCACATTTTAAATAGCATGATGGAAGTATTTGCCTCAATTATCAATAATAACATGAACTTAGTAATGAAATTTTTGGCCGGCGTAACAATTCTTTTAGCTATTCCAACGGTTTTATCCGGTCTTTGGGGCATGAACGTGCCTGTGCCTTTCAGCAATGACCCTAATGCCTTCTATATGGTTAGCGCCATTGCTATGACTATCGCAGGTGGCTTTGCCTATTTTTTATGGAAGAAAAATATGTTCTAATGAAATAAGGAGCGAAATATGTCAGTAATTATGGCCGAGCAATTAAAAGCCGGTATTATTTTAGGCGATAATGATAATCAAGAGTATGTCTACATGCCAGGCAGCGAAATTTGTGCGGAAAATCCTATGTGCATCTTTGAAAAAGGTGACCACAGAGAAGATTTGCACCTGGAAGAAGCCGTTGAACTTGCTAAACGCCTTAGTCTCATACCCGTTAAGCACCCCAAATATGGTAAAAAAGCATATTAAACAGCCAAAGCAGAGTGTCTCATGTAAAAATGAAGCACTCTGCTTTTATGTAATATCCGTTAATATCTATGAGAAGGCGGGGGAAATCCTAATGAATTAGAACGGTGTATCATCGCCAATGTAGGCTGCAATTCCTTCATTCAGATACATAGTCTGCAGCTCTAACATTCTTTCTTGTGTCATATCGCCTTTATCTGCATATTCATAGGTCTTCCCTAATTGTTCCCACTTAGTTTGGCCATATCTATGAAATTTCAAAAGATTAATTTCGAACAAACCATTTTTTTTCATAAAAGCAATAATTTTTTTAGCATTTTCATCACTATCATTGTAATCATGAATAGTCGGTTGCCTAAGGACTAATCTACCCTGCCAATCTGACTTAACTACCTCTTCAATATTATGCAAGATTAATTTGTTAGAAACTCCTGTTCCTTCTTTATGCATTTCATCATCCATGTTTTTAATATCTATAAATGCAAAATTAATATACTTGAAAAGCTCTAAAAAATGATCTGTAGGTGTATATGCACAAGTTTCAATTGCTGTATGAATAAGTCCAGCTTTACACTTTTTAAGTATTGCCAACAAAAAGTCATAATGCATAGTACATTCTCCGCCGGTAAAAGTTACCCCACCTCCAGCGCTCCAACTTTGAGCATCTCTAAGTAACATTTTATAAAGTTCCGCAACAGTGTATTCTTTTCCACAAACCTTAAAAACATGATTTGGACAAATAGTTGAACATTCAAAGGTAGTACACTTAATACATTGCTTCCAATTTACTGATGGTTTGCCCTTTCCATCATAGCTTATGGAATCATAAGGACAAATGTTTTTACAAACATTACAACCATCTTCATATTTGCAAACACTTTCCGCAAACATAAGATGTTTTCTATTACCAAAACCTTCTGGATTGGCACACCATTTGCAAAATAATGGACAGCCAACAAAAAACACATTTGTTCTGCTACCAGGTCCATCATGCACTGAGAAAGGTTGAATATCAAACAATAGAGTTTTTAATTCTTCCATCACCTTTTCCCCCTTTTAATTTAGATAAAAACAGGCGAGAGCTTTAAATTTACTCTCGCCTAATTTTAAAGCATAAATAATAACCTTTAATTACAATTATTATTATTTTCCCTCTTCATAACCTTCGCAACCTTGTGCTCCACAAGTTGAGTATGCCCAATCTACCTTTGCTAAACCATGGCAAGTTCCCATACCATAATTATCTGGATTTTTAAAGTTTTTGCAATTGCCACAAATTGGCATTGACACAAATTTAGGGCAAGCGAAACTTCCGTCACCATCCATGGGTACATATTTTTTTGTTAGAGCACACATTCCCTTATCAACATCAATATGGATATAATTTTTACACTCTACATGTTTAAATTGTTTCATTACTAACTCCTCCTTTTATAATCGCGCAAATCAACTACTTCTCAGATTATTAACAATTTTCATATTCTGTTCTGTAAATAACTTCATCTTGGATTGATTTACCGATTTCACACCAATATTGTGTAAAACCAGCAACACGAACCATAAGATCGCGGTATTGAGTCGGTTCCTTTTGTGCTTTTCTTAAGGTATCGGAATCAACTACATTGAATTGAACGTGGAAGCCACCTCTGCGCATATAGCTACGAATTAATTCCAAAAGATTCTTGGTTCCTTGATAGCCTTGAACTGCATTTGGAGACAATTTTAAATTCAACTGCGAATTTTGATTAATAGAATGATCCCATTTAGTAGCAGAATTCATCAGGGCATAAACGCCTTCTTTATCAGTACCTGCTGCAGCTGAAACTGTAGCATCAGCAAATGTTAATCCTGCTAAACGACCATCTGGAGTTGCAATAGTAATCATGCCTTGTGGACCATGTGTTGAGACAGAAATTTGGCAAAGGTACAAAGGCTTCCCATAAAAAGATGTCAATTCATGTACCATTTTAGGGAAATAATCTTGGAAATCTACATAAATATTATCTGCATAGTCATCATCATTACCATATTTAGGAGCATTTACACAATCTGCATATATCTTTGCGTATTTAGCTGTTTCAGCAGTTGCAACTTTAGTATCAAGTGAAAATACTTGAGTTTCCCAAGCCGTCTTATACCCGAAGTTGTGAATCATAGCATCCGTCATTTCCTCTAAGCTATATTTCTTGTCATCGAATACATTTTTCTTTAAAGAAGCTAAACTATTAACTAAATTTACTTGTCCAGTTGTTTCGTAATTAATGGTAGCTGTATACAAGCTCCCACCCTTACCAATATCAAGACCAACTTCAAAGCAATTAGCTTTTAATAAAGAGTGTACAACAGGCATGTTGTATTTTCTCCAAATATCCATTTGAATATTGTTAGCTTTATTAACTGCAATACCAATAGCCCGCATATACGTTTTAAACTGGTCTAATACATCCTCATAAGTTTTTAATTTCTTGTTATGAGCAGGTAAAATTTGTCTCTTCATCCTATGATCATAACCATTTGTCAAAGTAAGTTCTAAAACTTTTGGCAATGCTATAAAATGAACGCCTGTACTTGCAGTAGGACCGGCACCACCAGGAATCCAAGTTACTTTACCATCATAGTGAAGCGGTTGGAAACTACCAGGTGAAGACTCTAAACACCCGCCCAAACACCAAGCACGAGCCTTAACAACGTCCATGCCTTCATCGGCATAGTTGCGCAGCATAAAGTTCATACCGCATTGATTACTCATCCAAGCAGGGTAGCCATAGCCAAGTTTAGTGCAAAGTGCACACTTCATCACGAAATCTTCTTGCAATTTTTCATCATAAAGAACACTAAGTGTTGGTTCCGGGGTTTTAGCTCTCATACCAGCTTCAACAATCAAGTATTCTAGAGGTGTTACCGCAGATGAACCATCTTTATTTAAGCCGCCAATTGATAAATTATTAAATGTATTGCCTGAAAGGACGCCCCCTGTTACACCGGCAGATGCGAATATTTCAAGAGCCGTAATTTTAATTCTATAAAGCTCTAATAATTCAAGGACTTCCTCTTCGGTTGTTACACCTTCACGAATATCTTTTTCAAAATACGGTTGCAGAACTTGTCCGATACGTCCAATTGACATACCGCTCATTGGGTCTTCATTAACTACGCCAAAATGGCAACATAGCGTTAATTGTAAAGCCTCACGGAAAGTAGCTGGCCTTTTATGAGCAATATTGTTCATAACTTTTACAATTTCCAAATACTCAGCTTTTTGTTTAGGTTCAGTTTCAATAGTTGCTAAGTAAGCTGCACGATCAGCATAGTTTTCGCACCATTTGCTCATGCCTTTACAGATTTCTTTCATAGCTACATAGTAAAAGCCGTGATCCATACCATAAACACCATCAGTACCAGCTTCGCCCATTGTTTCGGCAATCTTTTCGTCACAAAGTTTAATTAATCCATCAAATCCATATTCTAATGGCAGATAGTAGTTAATAATTTCACGACCCTGTGGAATTGTATAAGAATCCAACATACAAATTACAGAATCCATTACTTTTTGGAACAAATCATAGTCAGGCATCAATTTAGCATATTTATAGCTTAGTTCTTCAACTGAAATTCCATCCCAGTCTTTAGAAATTCTAACCAAAATAGGAATATCTTCTTTACGACAACCAAACTTTTTAGCTATTGAAATTACGTTACCATAACTTTGACAAACATTGCCACCGCCGGCGCCAACTTGGCTTACCATATCAGCTTCACATTCTGCCGGAGCATCCACTTGAGCCATCAGGTTTTCAGCTACTTTATTAAAGAAGCTTGCTGTTACCCAAGGGTAAGGGAATGCGCCACGGAAGTTTTTAGTTTTTTGCATTACTAATTTTTCATGAGGAAGAATTGTTGGGGTACCATGACTAAGAGCCGCGGCCATAGCTTTAGCCCTTCTTACAATAAGAACATCGCCATCATTTTCCCACCATACTCTGTTGTACCAATAGGGATCTTCCATATCAATACTAATTTTAACATCCCAATAAATATCCATTATTTTAGTAAAACTATCATGGGGCGGCGGTACATCTTTTTTATCAAAGTTTTCAACCTCATGCATTGCAATACCACGTTGTTTTAAAATCTCTTGCATTTTTTCTTCGTTTGTTGTTTTCATGCTAATATTTCCTCCTTTTAATTTCTTCTAAGATAATTTTAATTAAACATTTCGAGTCATTCGCCCCTCCCTTTTTTAATAGCCCATGGCCTCATGTTTACCTTTCATAGTATCAATATACTTCAATAAGGATTTAGATTCTTCTATCTAAAGAACGAAGTGAAAACTAAATATTTTATTACAACTAATCCCTTAGTCGTAGTTTAACTAAACTTGGCTTTTTTCCACCTCAGCTAGTGAACCTTTGCCCAAACCAGCATATAAATTATTATATCTAGCCTCACTTAAGTTAACTTTTTCCTTAATCGCCCCGCTAACGTCCTCATAATAGCTATGAATAGCAGGTATTGACCAAGTATGCAGCTCGCAATTCAGATAATGCTTAAACTCCTCTGTTCCATTGGGGTTTCCTGAAATTGTTTTTGGGTATTTAACCCTTACATCTTCTTGCCATTTAGACTCTTGCTCAACAATAGCTTTAATTTCCTTTTCATTTTCTGAGAAATCGGGTATTGCAATTTGTCCACCCATCATTGCATATTTTTCCAGCATTACATTACGGCCATTTTGGGAAGCGATAATCCAGTCATTTAAAAGTAGAGCAAGTGTATCATCAGAAAACACAGAATAAGTCATCCAACGCATCCTTTTAAAAGCTGGCAAAGTTTTTTCATCTAATGGTTCGTCCGTATTCATTTGCTTAACCATTGCAATTTCAATTTCCGCAATAGTATCTAAAACATTTTCGCGAGGTTTTTTCAAAGCATTAATTTTCTTTTCGGCTAATTTTTTCCTTTCTAAATCAGCTTCTCTATTAATTTGCACTTTTTATAACACCTCTTTTCTTAGCTATTGCTTCTACTGCTTCTAGATTTTCGAATCCCATTCCTTGATACAAAAGCAAATAACGTTGCTCCACAAGGTTAATACCATGATGATAGGCGTAGGCAATGTCCCTTTGATAAAGAATTAAGGTATGCGTAGAATATGTTTCAAGTTCACCTGCCGCATATTTTGCAAAATTTTCGTCAAAGCGCACTGTTAAGGGATATTTTTCATGTAGACTTTGCATCCATTCAGTTTCCATGCTTATAATGTGGTCAATAGCTTCATTTTGTTGTAAGTGTGGGATCAAATTATCCATACGGGCATATTTTTCTGTTACCAAATTGCGTCCGATAGCCACTGCTATTATCAAATCTTGAAAGTAAGATTGTAAGGTATCAATACTTAATACTGAATGACTCATCCGTCTCATTGCATAGAATGTCTTAAGCATATGTTGACAAGCAGCAGGCTCTAAAGGTCGAACGGCAACAAACATCTTTTGTTCCAGTTTTATTATTTTAGCTATTATTTTTTCTTTTTCATCCGTTAACGTATACATGTTATAATCACCCAGCTTAGCTCTCTTCCAGTTTAATAATCTCATGAGAAATCTTCTTTGCAAGCAATTCAGAGGCTAATGCGGTAGGATGAATACCGTCACTTCCTATAGCTTTTCCCTCAGGCAAACAGACAATTAATTTATTTAAATCTATTAAACTAACCGCCTCATAAGTATTGCTAATCGCATAGATCCTTCTGTTATACTCATCAATCCTCTTTTTAGCCTGTGGATAAATCTTCATAAGTTCAGAAGAAACAGGTGGTATGTCTAGCAATAGAACTTTGCTTTTTGACACTAAACTAAATTGCACAAATCTGCGTATATTAAAAGCAAAGTCATCCTCACTAATCCAAGGATTTTTCCCCATTAGCTCAGAATACAATGGCAAGACTGAGCGTCCTTCACTAGGCCATAAATCAACAAGGCCCAGTTGTAACACTACATAGTCAGGATGCAGGAACATAATCTCATTGGCTTCACCACGTAGAAGGCTGAGACTGACATTAGCATGTCTGCAATGATTTTCCAGTAAAATGTCTGATTTTAAAACCAAGCGCAAATGTTGACGCAATCTCTCGGGATAGCATTCTTCATAGGAAAGTTCCACTAACTCAGAGTTTTTTGCAAATCTTGGCAGGCCATAACTATCTCCTATTATTAAAACTTTCATAAAACCTCACTTAAACTAGTTTTCTCCTATTAATGCGTTTGCACTAAAGAATCTGTTGCCAATTTTGCTTTGGCCTTTTCCGGCAATTCAACAGTTCTTGGCATACTCAAAGAAGCAATCAACGCTACTGCAAAAGCACCCATAGCAAATTGAATGGAAGCGACAAAGTTCCCTGTAGTATCTGCAAGATACCCACCCATGTAGCTTCCCAATGCCGGGCCTATGCCCATGATAATCCATGTAGATAGTCCCCATATTTTACCAAGGCTCACACGTCCATAAATAGCTCCTGCATAGCCTACAACTCCGCCTGGTTCAATAGCCCAATAAATAGCAAACAATACACAAACAACGCCACCTAAAATAAGTGAGTCTTTGCCCATCATTAACAATAAAATGCAGGCGGCTATACCAACAGATGGAGCAAAAATTAGCATAGCTTTGCGTCCCTTAACTTCATTTTTATAGTGAACAACAGCCTTATCTGCGATAATACCTAAAATTGGCATCGTAAAAATACCGGCTACCCCTATAATCACGTATAAATTAGTTGCCAAGTCCAAAGGCATTTTTAAATCATTTGTCCAATAGCGTACGATCTGAGTCCAAATTAAAAATTCACCACAGACACAGCCCATAAAGGCAATGATTGAAGCCCAAATTGGATATGTTCCAAAAGCTTCCTTTATCGACCATATATATTCTTTGGGAGCCTCTTCCCCAGCCTTTTTTGCCACTGCGCCAAAAGGCACCAAGCCATATTGCTCAGGATTTCGCTTTGCCAAAAATGTCGCAAGTAACAAAAGGACTAAAAAAATCCAAGATAAATAGGTCATAGCAGGGCGCCATTGGGAAGCACTTTGCACTAGCATTGGTTTTACCCCTAAGCTCAAAAGCACTTGTGCCATTGGTGCTCCTGCAAAAGCAATGCCCCACATTTTCGCATATTGATTACCAACAAACCATTTGCGTACAGAAATTGTAGAAGACACCCACAACATACCTGTACCTATACCTGCAAATACCGAATACACAACATAAAACCCCATCAAACTATCTACACGAGCTGTACAGAAAAATCCTAACATACAAAAAATTGCGGCAATAAAATAAACGGGCTTTGTACCCCATTTGTCCAAAATCATACCGCTAAAGAATGCAGTTGTAGCATAAACAGTCATCATAATAGAATAGCCCAAAGAAGTCTCAGCACCTGTCCAATTCATGGTCTGAGCCATCGGTCCTGAGAAAATTGCAAAAGTTGCACGATAGCCAAACAAACAGAATACGGCTAGCCATGCGGAAGCAACAACACAATAAGCAGTTTTTTTTGCATTCATTAATCTCATCCTTTCTGTAGTACAAAATTATTTTTCCCCTATAATCACATTTTTTCGCTAGCATCCCCTTTCAGCTCTTTTGCTTCGCTTAATTCTACAATGCTAAATTTCTGATTACTTGCTACCTATGAAGGATAAATTGATTATTTTTTTTTGAATTTTTAGGTCTTTGGGCCCAAAAAAAAACCATATCAGCACTGCTGATATGGTGAAAAAATAATACTTATTAAATTTATTTCAAGCTTTCGGTAAAAAGAGCATCAGTAATTGTCTGCTCTAATCCTGCAACTATACTCTTTGAATACCCAAATGCTATAGCGCTTTCTTTTAACGTCTTTAATGCAGCGTTTATATCTTCGCCTTTTTCCCTCATTATCACACCAAAGTTTTCTAAAACCACTAATATATCTGCTTCTTGCTGTAATTTTAAATTTTTTATATCTTCTTGAATTGCCAAACTTACACCTTTATGGTATTGTTCTACATATTTCATTAGTGGCACAGTAGCTTTCGCTAACTTCAGGCTGGAAATTATTTTTATGCTTTCATTTTCAGTCTTATTTTCTCCGAATATTGCTTCCCCTAGGTCAAGCATAATAGCCGTTGTCAAAATATGTTCTCTTACTTCTGTTGAAACTCGCAAATAGCGCAATAACCTATTATAGTATATATATTTTCCGTTTTTCATATCTATTGTATATTCCGGTTCTAAAACATTAACGGCCGTTAAAAATGTCTTCATAACATCTTCCTTGCTTTCCATGTTTTCTAGCCATGCTTTTTTACGCAGTAAGCTACCCAAAATTGCTCGTAATTCTCTGTAATTTACAGGCTTAACCAAGAAATTATCTGCTCCTACATTAAATCCATGTACTCTATCTGCATAATCCGTCAACGCCGTAACCATAACAATGGGTATAAATCTGGTTGCAGGATTATCTTTTAACTCACTACAAACCTCATATCCACTCATCCCCGGCAACATTACGTCGAGAATAATAGCATCAGGTTTCTCTTTTTGCGCTAGTTCAATTGCTTCCCTGCCTTGATAGGCTAATATAGTAGAATAACCCCAACTTTCTACGAAATCCTTAAATAGTTCTATATTTTTTTCGTTATCATCAATAATTAGTACTTTTGCCATTGTTTTCTCCTTGTCATATACTGTTAGTGGTTTTAATTTGCTCTTGTGTCAGAGGAATCGTAAACACAACATTAGTACCAATTCCCAGTTCGCTTTTCAAACAAACTTCTCCGCCGTGCAGCTCAACCAATTTTTTTACCAAAGGTAACCCTAGGCCTGTGCCTTCGTATTGTCGACAATAAGAGCTATCGACTTGTTCAAATTCAATAAAAACTCGTTCCAGATCTTTTTCAGCTATACCAATTCCCGTATCTTTAACTATAGCCTCCATAACATCTTCTCTCTTATAAATTTCCACTATGACTTTGCCACCGTCCGGCGTAAACTTAACGGCATTAGATAATAAATTGTAAAATATTTGTTTCACCTTTTGAACATCAGCTTGTACCGGAAAATCGTCTGGGATAATAATTAAAGAGACATCTAAATGTTTTTTGCCAATATAACTATTAATATTATTAACTACCTGCTGTACCACATCACGAATATAAAACTTCTCTAGGTTCAAAGACATTTTGCCTGTAGCTATTTTGGAAATATCTAAAATATCATTGATTAGTTGTAATAAGTGTTCTCCACTGCTATAAATACTCTCCACATATTTAACTTGTTTCTCATTTAGTTTTCCTAAAATATTATCCCGTAATATTTCTGCTGAGCCAATAATCGCATTAAGCGGAGTTCTTAGTTCATGGCTAATATTACCCAAAAACTGTGATTTTGCCACATCTACTTTATGCAGTTCTTCCACGGCTCTCTGCAAATGGCTGGTTCTTTCAGCCACTGTCCTTTCTAATTTTTCATTCATTGTTAGCAATTGTCCAGCTAGAGCCTTTTGTTTATTATGTTCTATATGTAATTGTTGTAGGGCTTCTTCTCTGTCCTGCTCTTTTTCTTGCAAATCATGGGAAATATCCTTAAATGTTTCCAAGAGTATTATGCCTTCATCTCTAGTATCAAAATCCTTATAGTTTTTTCGCTTCAAACTATTAGCGCCCAAAGCTTTCGCTTCGTTAGTAGCTTTAACTATAGGTTCTGCCATTTTTGCAGCCAACCAATTGCCCGCAGTAATCATAATTGCTAAACATACTAAACTTACGAAAAGCACCATGCGGTTATTATCCGAAATAATTGCGAGAAATCTTTCTTCAGGTATGCCAACGCCAATCATGGCAATCTCTTCTCCTGAATAATTTGTGATTATTTGGTCTAGAAAGATATGGTCTTCCTTGCCTATTTTAACTTTACCAAAATACTGATGTTCACCTTCTTCTGTTATTTCTTCCCCCTCCGGCGCTCTGCTGCCTATATAGTGTCCACCGCTTTCCGCATTAATATTAGAAGTAATACGAATACCGTCAACAGAAATAGCCAAATACGATTCCTTAACATAGTCAGTATAATATTGGGGGAAATAATCGTCATGATTAGCAACATCCCCGAGGATTATGTTACCTATTACTTTATTCCGGCTATCCTTGCTAATAATAGGTACTATAGTAGTCCCCATAAGAGCTTTATCTAAATAATCGGTTTCTTTTGCCCGTGGCGTCTTTATAGCCACCAAATATTCGTTGTATTCCAAAGAATTAGCCAAGAATAGTTTATCTAAAGCAAAGACTTCCTCGGAAAATATTGTTTTCTTCTCTAGCTTTGCTTGGTTTAGCAATATCCCCAAACGAGAATCCTTATAATAAACCATACTTGGTGACAACTTAGCCAAAAGCTCGTTGTTCGGCCCAACAATAACGGCATAATCAGCATAAGGACAGTTTGTTTTGATGCTGTCTAGGGCCACTGCCAGACCTTTTTCATCACGTTGTTCTAATAAATTTTGAAAAGAAGAAGCTTGCGCCAAAACCATACCTGTCTGGCGTAACCCCTGTGCTCTGTTAAACATGGAATTGCGAGCTGTTTTCATAGCTATATTTAAATAGGTCTTTTCATTAAGAGCTATTTGCTTATTAAAGGCGAAATGTGATGCCAATAGCAATATACACATAGGTATTACAGTTAAAAGCACAACAAATATGGTCAACTTTCTTCTAATACTCATTATTCTCTCCACTATTTTTGTTTATAATTAGTCCATAGTCAACAATTAGCTGCATCCGATCTTTGCTATCTAACTTTCCTAAAATATTACTTACATGTGTTTTGACTGTTTTTTCGCTAATAAATAGTTTTTCAGCTATTTTCTTGTTACTTAAACCAATACAAATTAATTTTGCAACCTCTGCTTCCCTTTTGCTTAATTTTTCATCAAAGGTATTTTCGCCCGTCTTTTTTTCTTCTGAAGATGCTAGCCCCTTTATTGTATCTTCTACACTTATATTGAACATACCCATTATTTGCTCTAATAAAGCTATAATATTCATAAATTTGTGTTCACTGATAACCGGTATCTTATACTTCTCACGTAGAGCATCAGAAATATCCTCCGTGCTATAGGCCACTCCTCCACCATAGGCAAAAGCTATCATTTGTTTATTAAAATATACCGGACACATGAAAAAGTTTAATCCTGAATAACAGTTAAATAATGCTGCCTGACCACTTTCTCTAACACTTTCCAAGGCTCGTTCTTGTTCTTTTTTGCAACGTTTTTGTTGTTTCTGCATCATAGAATAGCAAAATAAAGAAGAACTGGCTTCCACAGTTATAGGTGTACCTGCTAGGTCAAAAAATCCCAAGCTAAATCCATGTACTCTTGTAAAACAATCTTGAAAAGTTTGTAATTTTTCTTTGCCTATGAATTTTAACCAATCTTGCGTAGTAAACTTTTTTTCCATCTGCTTACTCCTTTTGCCTTAGCAAAAATATTATCTTATTTGTTACGCTGCCAATAAAATACACTTACTTTAATTATATGATCACTATACTTTTATAAATAGATGCTTTAGACTTATTTTTCACTAAGTTTAGAACGTCCTACTCAGTCTTTAGACCTAGAAAGAAACATCCGTAGTCCTTAACAGCTGCCTAAAATATTAATTATCCCAATTTTATTGCAAGAGTTTTATCAGTATATTCTGTTTTTTCCATAAGGCAAAAAAATACCTGTGAATACACTCAACTGTATTTCGCAGGTATTTTTTCTAATTATTTAACAATTACTACCGGGCATTTTGCAAAACTAATAACCTTATTACCTACACTACCAAGTAATATCTCAGCGAACTGGCCCATACCACGGTTTCCCATAATAATTATGTCGGCCTTAATTGCCGCAGCTTGATCAACAATGGCTTTAGCCGGATCTTCACTTATAATACGGCGATATTCGACATTTAAAGTTTTATTTTTGCCAACTTTCTTTTTAGCAGCCATCAGCACCAAATCCTTACTAACGTCGCTAATTATATCTCCTGCCTTACTTTTCTTTTTAGGTGGTATTTGCGTCGTTACCAAATCAGAAATAGTTGAATCATATTCTTTTGCTGCCTCAGAAAAAGCATATGGCAAAGACACCGTAGAAACAACAATCTTCCCTCCACAATCCTTACTTAAGCTCATCGCATATTTTAAAGCATTAAACCCCTTTTCCGATCCATCCACCGGTACCAAAATTGTCTTTAACACCACTACATCCCCTTTCAAACATAGACCGTGTTACTTCACAATTATCACAGGGCACTCAACTGTTTGAAAAACCTTAGTGCTCACACTGCCAACAAAGAAACCGGCAACAGCGCCCATACCCCTATTTCCCATAACCACCATATCTACTTCACGCTGAACTACTACTTCGGAAATACGCTCTGCAGGATCAATACTAACTGTTTTTAAAAGAAAAATTTTGTCATACCCAGCTTTATCAGCTGCACTCTTGGCCACTTCCAAAACAGTTGGTTCTTTTGGTGCTTTTGCCATTTCTTCAGCTTCCAATTCATTCTTAGGCTGCCGTTTAGGAAGTTTTGTGTAGTCATATGGCACTTCAACGTTAATTATGATAATCTCACTATCAAATTTTTTGCCAATACCCATAGCAAAGTCCAAAGCACGCAAGGCAATTTCCGAACCATCAACAGGAACCAAAATCTTCTTTAACATAAAAACACCTCCTATAATAACTATAAAGCGAGCTTTCTCGCTTCTCGGCCATTATTGGTTGAAAATATGTCATTCTAATGGCCTATATCAAGCCTTTGGAAAAGGCCTAATTATTTAACGATTAGAACCGGAACTGTAGAATATTGAGAAACTTTAGAACTAACACTACCCAAGAAAAACTCAGCAATACCACTTAATCCACGACTGCCGATAACAATAGAATCACATCCATTTTTTTTGGCTAGAGCGATTATCCGCTCGGAGGGATGTCCAACTTCTAAAGCAAAGCCGACTTTTCCCTTAAAATCAGCAACTTTTTCTTTAGCCATAGACAACACCTTATCGCCAATTTTTTCCAGCTCAGCATTACCTTGGGTTATAGTTGCCTGATCCAAAGGCACCGCCAAAAGTGCTGCGTTATTATATGGCTGTATAACGTTAACAATATTTAATTCGCCATTAAATTTTTCTGCTAAAAGAATAGCCTGTTCAAGGGCTCTCCAAGAAGTTTCTGATCCGTCAATGGGTACTAAAATTTTCTTAAACATAAAACCACCTCCAAATTTTCTTCATGAGACACCATAAAAAGTAATTTTAAATTACTTCCTATATTGTATATATTCTTTATAAAAGCAAGTACTCCTGCTAAATTTTTCCTTTTTTCTTATTTTTTCTCGCTGCGTATTTCATAGACTTAGCACTAGGTTTTTTATCTTTTCCCGCTAACTCCATTGGTGTTGGTTCATTTTTACTCCAATTCCCACCTTTAGCAAAGCGATAATACAATAACATTATGGCAATACCTGCCATGGGTACAGCACCAACATAGTATCTATATTCAATTGGTCTGGTGATTGTTAGTAAATCCCACCCAACTATTGACAAGGGAATAAGGAAAATTTGGGCATAACGAGAAAGCTTTCCCGTAGCACCGAACAACCACAAAATAATTGCATAAGCTACAAAAGCCATAGCAAAAGAAACCACAGACATATAAATCAAAAATATAAAAAATTCCATCTTCGACCTCACTAGTTAAATTTTTTGTTTTCGTCTCCCAAGGGCACTTCCTTTTTGGGGTTATCTTTAAATAGTTCAATATTTTTTCTGACTTGGCGAACAGCATCGTCATAAACTGTCTTAAAAGCGCTCATATCCTTAGGCTTACCTGTTTTAAGCCATTGGGTAACAACCCTGCCTAACCCGTAAGTAGTCCCCATAGCGATGGGTATTTGTAATGGTGCAAACGGCACCAAAGTTGCTGCTGTTTGCCCCACATACGCCGCTCCTAATGAGCTTAAAATACTAACTGCTGCTGATTCGCTTATTTTTTCTTCATAAACTTTTCCCAGCTTACAAATAAGATAAATTTGATTGGCAATAAGTGCCATTGTACCTAACAATGGTGCGACGACTATAACGCCTGCTCTGGCAGCTGCCCATTTACAAAGAGACTCTGCAGCTTCTTCCCGCATTTTATCATCAATGACCGTTATCTTTGGCTTTGTCTCCATTACAGGCCTTCTCGGGCTACCATGGCATCCAAAATTTCGGCAGCCTTAAAAATAATTGGATTACATTTTACTTCATCATTTCTATAGGCTGCTTTTAAATTTTTGCAATCAACGAACCCTAGTTCTTTTTGAAAAGTATTTATAAATTCCCCTTCCAGTTCTTTTATCCTTGCACTTTCATGTGAATTTTGCTTAACATATAAATGACTAAGCACCATAATAGCACCGGTTAATGCTCCACAAACGCTCTCTATTCCCATTCCGCCACCGAATCCTGCTGCCAGTTTCAAGCTTTCCGGCGCTAATTTCAAATCATAAGCCCAATTAGCTCCATAGACAATTTTTTCTGCACAATTCAAATCCATAGCATTGCCATAACCTTTTTCCAATAATTCTTTTAATTTCATAAAAATCCCCTCCCAAATAATTTTTCCTTCTAATCTTGCTTGCTTTTAAAAGCATGTATAGAAGCCTATAACATGTAGCTGTTCGCACCTTACTTTACAGCTACTGCAAACAACTTTAGCAGCGTTTCCTCTAAACATTCCCATTGCCGCCCGCCTTTACGCATATCCATATTAATCTGGGCTAATTGCACTAAACAGTCCTTCAGGGCTTGCAGGGGAAAATGTTGACAAGTACCTATCATTAATTGTACTACATAGGGATGCATTTTTAGTATAGCGGCAATCATGTCTTTTCTCTCACCTGCATCTATGAGTTCGCGAACTTTGCATAAACGGCGTATCTCAAAACTAACTCTAAACAATACGGGGATAAAATTTCCACTACCTTTTTTGCGTTCTACAGCTAAAAGCTCTAGAACTTTGGAAATATTGCGTTCACTAATGGCATTTCCCAAGGCAAAGCCTGAAACTTCCGGCAATTGGGAAAAAATTGTCTCTACGTCTTGTACAGTCCAGATTTTGCGTTCACCGGCGTATATAGCCAATTTTTCTATTTCCCCCCGCAAAAGTAATAGAGGGACATTTTCTGCAACAGACATATACTCCATTATAAGAGCCGCTGCTTGATATTCAAACCGGCAGCCAAAACTGGCTGCCTGCTCATCTAGCCAGGGTTTCAAGGAATAAGACTTTATTGATGTACATTCGACTATTGCTGCAATTTTGCTAACAGTCTTATAAAAAACCAGCCTTTTATCTATTTTACCACAAAGACAGATAACATGTGTATATTCAGGAATATCTGCCAATATTTCCGTAAATTCTTGCAGCTCTTTTTTGCGCTTCTCGCTTATACCCTCATCACTCTTTTTTTCTTTATCCAATAATTCCGGATCCTTAATAATTACAAGATTTTTACCTGAAAAGAAGGGATAAGTATTAATTCCTTCCCGCAAAGCCGAAAAGTTAACCTCCTGCTCGAAGGTTACAACGGACCTATCTTGTTCCGGCACTCCCGAAAAAACCTTGTCCGTCAAAACACTCATTATATTGTCTTTATAATAAGCTTCATCACCCCAAGCAATGGTAAGATTTGGGACATTTTCGGTACTACTTAGAGAGCCGATAAATTTATCAGCATTTATTACCATAATCCACACACCTTTAAAAATATTTCTTCTGATAACGATAACTATAACACTCATGGTGCGAGCCGTCAAAAGCTACTTTGATTGCACCAAGCTTGTCAGTTCTATAGGTTGCAATCTTTAGCCTATCTAACTTTTCTAAAACCTCTTTTGAAGGATGGCCAAAAGTATTGTTACTCCCTACGGATATAATCGCCGTGTTGGGTTTCACCGCTTGTAAAAACTCTATCTCTGAGGAACTGGGCGAACCATGGTGAGAAATCTTGAGGACTTGCGCCTTAATATCTTTGTTAATTATCCTTAGTTCTCCTTCCCCTGTGGCATCTCCTGTAAACAATATGCTATTTTTTCCATAGCGTATTTGCGTAATAGCACTGTTTTCATTTGCATTACTGCCTTCCTCTATCTGTTTAGGAGCATCTACTATATCTATTATACAATTTCCCAGAGAGATTTTCTCCCCCGGGAACATATTTTCTACATTTGTTTTAGGCCCTAAATTATATAATAGGGTATCCACTTCAGGACAAGGCTTTTCTCGGGGAAGGAGCACGTTATCTATTGGTACTAACTGCGCCAGTCTTGCCGCCCCTCCTGCATGATCTAAGTGTCCATGGCTAAGTATTAGTAGATCCAATTTTTTTACACCTAAATAGCGCATTACCGGTAGAATAATTCTTTCCCCTGTATTAAAATTTCCCTTGAAGCCACCTGTATCTACAAGAATGCTTTTTCTTTCTGGGGTAATAACAAGTGCGCTATCTCCCTGCCCCACATCCAAAAAGTATACTTCAAACCGCTGTGGTAGAAAAAGATTAAAAACCTGCTGCCCTAATAAAACCAATATACATAAAATTCCACAAATTTTACGATTTCTGACAGATAAATCCTGCAATGGATAAAATTTAAAAACCACCCACAAGGCCAAGTAATATACCATCGCCATGTAACCCGGAGTTTTGGCTACGGTAATAATTGACCAATGCCAACCGGCAATCCACTCAGTAATCTTAAGACAGGGCCATAAAATAATACTAGCCGCTATAAGAAGCATGCTTCCAAGTGGTGGCAATATAAAACTTAAAATCAAACCTCCCAAGGTAATTATTAGTACTAGCTCTATAAGTGGTACTACTACTACATTTGCAATTAAAGAACAAGGTGATAATTGATGAAAATAATACACTAAAAAAGGAATGACAGCAAGCTGTGCCGCAAGGCAAACTGCTAATGAGTCAGACATACAAGTAGGAAGTTTTCCTTCAAACATGTGGCGTAGCTGAGGAGTTAGATAAATTAACCCAGCAGTAGACAAAAATGAAAGCCGGAAACCAATATCCCAAAGCCACAGGGGTTTATAGCAAAGCATGAGTATAACAACTCCAGCCAGAATCGCTCCTCTATCTGCGTCCTTGCCCAAACTTATCCCCAATAACATGGAAAGACCCATAAGCACAGAACGCAGCACCGGTGGAGAGAATCCACACAAAAGAGCATATCCGATGATAACAAGTCCTGCAACTATAACAGCGGCTTTGCGCGGTATTTTACCATAATTCATTACAGCTAAAACCACTCCTATTAAAAGGGCGATATGGCTGCCGGAAACAGATAAAATATGTACAATACCGGTTGTAGAAAAACTACGCACAATATCTGCCTCAATACCGTCGTATCCGCCTAATACCATCCCCGCCAACACCGAACTGTCTCTTTTATCCATTGTTTGGCTAAGTTTCATTCTCATAGCGTATCCAATATCAGATACATAGGCCATAAATGGTTTACTTGTCTGTTCATAACATAATTCCGATGCCTTGATGGACATTCTTCCGCCAATATCTTGAATCCTTGCCATCTGTTCACTATTAAATACACCTGGATTAGCAAACCCCGTTATTGGTAAAAGCCTGCCTCTCACTAAAAGCTTCCCATAGCGCGGGAAAACTTTATTCTTTGGATACTTGCTCACGGAAAGCCTTACAATACCCTGTGCTAGTTGTTTTTTGCCTTTTTGTTCCACTTGCTCAGCCTCTAGCTGTAAACTAATTTTCCCGTCCTCTGCTTCTTTTATTGTACCTGGTATAATTTCACCTTGTAAATAGATATCCCCGTTTACGAAAAGGCTAATATGATCAGCAGGAACTGTAACTGCTCCTGCTCCCACAAACCCTCCTGCAGCAAATAAAAATAGAGTAGTGGAGCCTAAATAAACCTTTTTACTTGATTTTAAGAAAAAGGCAGCTACACTACTCACTAATACAGCACCTAAAAAGATCTGCCAAAACAACAATGATAAATTTAAAGTAATTGCCAAATAATCTCCTGCGCAAAATACTACGGCTCCGGTAAAAATAAAACTCATTTTACACCTCCAGAAGTTCTTTAATCGCATTGAACTTCTTAGTGCTAATACCAGGGATTTGCATTATTTCTTCAATAGTGGTAAATTTATTTTTTGCTCGATAGTTAAGAATTTTTTTAGCTATGGACGGGCCTATTCCAGGCAAGGACTCTAAACTTTTTTGCTCAGCAGTATTCAAATTGATTTTGCTGCCCTTTTCCTGACTTGAGCCGCTTTGCAGACTGTTTTTCGGCAGAGCTTGATAACCAGACGCAGCAACTGCATAATCTGTAGCAGCTGCCTTTTCTTTTTTTTGCTTAGCCGACAAAAACGGCACGTTAACCTGTGTACCGTCTTTACATTTTTTTGCTAAATTAACCTTGTCTTTATTAGCATCCTCCAACATTCCTCCTGCCATTTTGATAGCCTCAACGGCTCTGGAACCTGCCGGTATTTGATACATACCCGGGTTTAATACTGCCCCGCTTACATAAACGGTTATGCCTTGGGGTTTTTCTTGTTCTTCCGCTTGTTGTTCAGACCTTACTGAACTTTGTTCCAATTTTGAAGGCGTACTTTCCCACAGGCTCAAGACCAAACATACTAAAATAATTACACATATTGCTGCGATTTTTTGCTTCTCCCATTGCTCCATTTTCGTCTCCTTTAAAATGAAAACAGACCTCCGACAATAACACTTATAGCATTATAGAAGGAGGTCTGCATTAGCGTCGTTGTGTAGTGTGTGTGTGCAACCTTATTTAATTGTCAAACTATATTACCCTTTAACTACAATATTAACTAGACGTCCCGGCACGGCAATAATCTTAACAATTTGCTTATCACCGATAATTTCTTTAATATTAGCGTCAGCTAAAGCAAATTTTTCCAAATCACCTTTAGTTGCTTCTGATGGAACTATTATGCGGCCTTTCCCTTTACCATTAATTTGCAGCAGCACTTCCACCGTGGCAACTTTCATAGCTTCTTCATCATAGGTAGGCCAAGTTGCCTTATGAATTGGCATATTGACGTCTATAGTCTTGTTCCATAATTCCTCAGTAATATGAGGAACAAAAGGAGCCAGTAAGCGCAGTAAAGCAGAAATGGCTTCGAAAATAAGTCCGGAATTAATTGTCTTAGCCTTATCTTTATAAGCATATAAAGCATTAACCAATTCCATCATAGAACTAATCGCCGTATTGAAATTAAAGCGTTGCTCAATGTCATCGGTAACCTTCTTAATACTAGTGTGTAATACCCTGCGTAATTCTTTATCCTCTTCGTTAAGGTTAGTAGTATCATACTCAGTTACATGTTCCGTTAATTGACTTTCAAAGTGAGCTACTATACGCCACACCCTATTTAAAAAGCGGAAAGAACCCTCTACTCCTTGATCACTCCATTCCAGTTCTCTTTCCGGAGGAGCAGCAAACATAATAAATAAACGAGCAGTATCAGCACCATATTGAGAAATTATTTCTTCGGGTGAAACCACATTGCCTAATGACTTACTCATTTTGGCCCCATCTTTAATAACCATGCCTTGAGTTAATAAATTGGTAAAGGGCTCTCCTGATTCAACCAGTCCCGCATCACGCAAAACTTTCATAAAGAAACGAGAATACAGCAAGTGTAAAATGGCGTGTTCTATGCCGCCAATATACTGATCTACAGGAGCCCAGTGATTAACTGCTTCTTTGCTGAAAGGAGCCTTATCATTTTTGGGGTCAGTATATCTTAAATAATACCAAGAGGAGCACAAGAAGGTATCCATTGTGTCAGTTTCTCGTCTAGCCGGTCCACCACATTTAGGACATGTACAGTTCATAAAGCTTTCAGAAGTAGCAAGAGGAGAAACGTTGCCGCTTTCAAACTTTACGTCTTCAGGTAACCGTACCGGCAAATCTTCTTCCGGCACTAAAACTTCCCCACACTTGGGACAATACATAACAGGAATGGGTGCACCCCAGTAACGTTGGCGACTGATTAACCAATCACGCAGCCTGAAGTTTACGCGGCGAGTACCAATGCCCAATTTTTCTATTTCATCACTTATTGCAGCCATAGCTTCTTTATTAGTTAAACCATCGAATTTACCGGAATTAACCATAACGCCATCTTCATCATAGGCGCCGGTCATCTCTTCTAATTTTAATACTTTGTCTTTTGGCTGGATGACGATAATTTTTTCAATACCGTATTTATCGGCAAACATCCAATCACGAGAATCGTGAGTAGGAACACCCATTACCGCACCGGTACCATAATCGTATAATACATAATTAGTAATCCAAATCTGAACCTTTTTACCTGTTAGGGGATGTACACAGTTAAAGCCTGTATACATACCAACTTTTTCTGACTCGCTGGAGGTACGCTCTATATCAGAGGTATTGCGAACCTTAGTACAAAAAGCCTCTAACTCCTCTTTGTTGGGATTGTCCTTAAGAATTTGCTCTACCAAAGGGTGTTCCGGCGGTAAAACCACAAAGGTTACGCCCAAAATAGTATCCGGACGAGTTGTATATACAGGAATCTTGGCTTCCAGTTCCGGACAATCAAAGCTAAATTCCAAACCTTCACTGCGGCCAATCCAATTTTTCTGCATTGTCTTTACACGTTCCGGCCAACCAGGGAGATCTTTAAGATCTTCCAATAATTCATCGGCATAATCTGTGATTTTAAAGAACCATTGTTCTAAATCCTTTTTCACTACTTCATGATCACACCGCCAGCATTTTCCGTCAATAACCTGTTCGTTAGCCAAGACAGTATTGCAAGTATCACACCAATTAACAGCTGATTTTTTCTTTACAGCCAAACCGCGTTTATAAAACAATTCAAAAAACCATTGAGTCCATCTATAATAATCTTCCTTGCAAGTTGTAACTTCTCTATCCCAGTCATAGGACAAACCAAGTTCTTTTTGCTGGCGCGTCATATTTGCTATATTTTCCATAGTCCATTTAGCAGGAGGAATATTGTGTTTAATAGCGGCATTTTCTGCAGGCATACCAAAAGAATCCCATCCCATTGGGTGCAATACATTAAATCCATTCATAGTGCGAAAACGGGCAACAACATCTCCAATAGAATAATTACGAACATGGCCCATATGCAAATTACCTGACGGGTAAGGAAACATTTCCAGCACATATGACTTAGGACGATGATCATCATTATTTGTTTTAAAAGCTTGGGTTTCAGCCCATATTTTTTGCCACTTTGCCTCTATCTCATGAGGGGCATATTTTTCGTTTAACATATCAACAACCTCCTAAAAATAAAAAATCCCTTTCCTCTATGGAAAGGGACGAGTAAACCCGCGGTACCACCCTGTTTGCCAGATTACACGGCCACTTTAGTATCTTTAACGCTGATTTGCGTCCCGATATTCGTATCGGGCTCCTCAACGGTGAGTTCATCCTTTTTATGTATTGACTTGCATCTGCCGTCAACTTTCTGTAACATAAGGGTAGGAATACTATTCCGCATCTTAGGATTTAACGTTTTAATTATATTATAGTAGTATATAAATGTCAACGGAATTGACCTGATTCAGGGCTGTAAACTGCCAAGATTATCTTCATAAAAAAATATATCATTTGAATATGCTAAAGCATATTCAAGGAAGGAATTATTAAACTATGTCTATTTACGCTATAGGTGATTTGCATTTTTCCGGCACACCTCCAACAAAACCAATGAATATTTTTGATGAAAAGTGGCAAGACCACAGAGAGAAAATTCTAGATTCTTGGACTTCTACCGTGCATGAGGAGGATACCGTAATTTTATGTGGTGATACCTCATGGGCTATGGATTATAAAACAGCCCTTGCGGATGATTTAAATGCTATCATAGCATTACCCGGAGAAAAAATCATTCTTAAGGGTAATCATGATTATTGGTGGACTTCCCTAAAAAAAATGGAAAATCTCACAGAAAATAGATTGCGTTTTTTACAAAATAAGTTCTATGCCGTAGACGGTGTTGCCATCTGTGGAACCCGCGGTTGGAATTTGCCTTTTATGGAAAATTTTTCAGAAACAGATACAGCTATCCTGAAAAGAGAATGTGGCAGACTGGAAACTTCACTAAAGCAAGCAATAGCGGAGCATTACTCAAGAATAATTGTCGCTCTCCACTATCCACCTTTATATAAAAACATGGAAAGTTCCGCACTAACAGACATAATGGAGAAATATGGCGTGCAGCAATGCGCCTTTGGCCATGTTCACGGTCTTGATGCAGAAAGCGTATTTCAAGGGACAAAAAACACCATTACTTATAAATTAGTAGCTGCCGACTACACAGCTTTTCAATTAGTTAAACTCGCATAAAGATACCGCTGATAGAACCTATCAGCGGTATCTTTTACATGCCTTTATGATAAGTAAAGGTATCTAACGTGTCCATGATTTTTTTCTCTAAGGTCTTAGGCAAACCCTCAATATTAATATTTAAGAATCCGCGTACTATAGTAGCGGCGGCTTCTTCTTCATTTAAACCTCTAGCCATTAAGTATTCTATTTCTTCAGGGTCAATACGACCTACTGCAGCTTCATGACTGAGCTCCGAATTTCCTGTGTGTGCATCTAACTCAGGTATAGCATAAATACGTCCTTTATCGTTAAGCATCAAGCCATTGCACTCCAAATGGGCCCGTACGCCCTCGGCCAATCCCTGTAACAGCCCTCTGTTAATGATAGTCCCACCGGTAGAAATAGAGCGTGTAATTATCTCAGCCTTAGTACCGCTTACCTCTAAAATAGCCTTACCGCCAATATCCAAATGCGCTCCTTCCGGGGCTACCAAAATAGAATTCAATCTTGCTGTGGCTCCTTTACCCACCAAACGACAAGTAGGATACATCTGCACGTCAGCAACCTTATCAAGGCACACGTAGTTAGACATGTATAAACCGCCTTCTTCTACTATGGCTACGGTACGAGGACGCACTGCAACCTTCTCACCCCAACTGTGAATCATGGTAAAGGTCATTTTTGCGTTTTTCTCGATGAAAAACTCGCTGATCCCAATATGTACGCCATTTTCTACAGCCGGATCACTGGCACATCCTGAAATAATATTCAGTTCAGAGCCTTCCTCCATGATTATTACATTGTGTACTCTCTGCAGTTGATCTTCATGACCCATAAAAACACAAGCTTGCAGTGGTGCGGAAATTTTAGTGCCTGCCTTTACGTGGATAAAATAGCCGGTCTCTTTTTCTAGAGCTGTTTTAGCCGTATACTTATCAGTTTCCGGTGAAACAGCCTTCCACCAATATTTTTCTACAAGTTCAGGGTACTTTTTAGCTGCATCACCAGTATTCATCAATACTAGAGGAGTATCTTTTTTTACATTAACCTTTACGGCGGTATTATCAACTTGCACAAAAGTGGCACTACGTCCTTCTTCATCCAGTTCAATGCCAACTCTTTCTAATTTTCGTTTACCACCTTCAGACAACTCATCGGTGCTTTTTGTACGCATAGAATCATTATCATCATAGGAGGACAGGTTTAAATCTTCACCATAGGTTGCCTTTTTATCCAGTGCTTCTGTAAGTTTTTTTGTGTCCACGCTCATTTTTTCCACCTCCTGCATCCTTGATGAATGCAATGTTCATACCCACTTTGCCCTATACAGCTAAGCATTTCCTCCGGGTCTCCTGAACAAGCTAAGGTGCCATCGAACACAATATGCCCAATGTCTGCGGGAACATACTTTAAAATATGTCCTAAGTGGGTAATAATAAGTCCGGCTCGCTTGCTTTTACCCAAAGGATTTACTTCCACGTCTTTAAAATTATGAGGGCAGCATGGTCTATCGCAAACCTTGCCACAAGCAGAAGTTGTACTATTCAAAATATAGTTAGCAGCTCTGCCTACAAGAGCAATATTTTCTACATCAACACCAGACTCCGGTTCATCTAACAACAATAATTCCGGTTTTTGCGCCATCAATTGCAACAATTCTGAGCGCTTTATCTCACCTCCGGAAAAGCCTTCGTTAACAGATCTGTCTAAATATTCATTTAATCCCATCCACTTAGACATATTTTCTGTCTCTTCGGGAGTTGCACCACAAATACCTTCCATTTGGCGCAAACTAAGTCCACGAATAGTCGGTGGCCGTTGAATCATAATGCCTATGCCAAGCTTTGCTCTATCAAATACCGGTGCGTCAGTAATGTCTTGCCCTTTAAAATATATCTTGCCCTTAGTAATCTCATAACGATCAAAACCCATAATGGCACTCATCAATGTTGATTTGCCTATTCCGTTGGGTCCGAAAAGCACATGAACCTCACCGGGACGAATATGTAAATTAATGTCATGTAAAATCTCTCTGCCATTAACTGCTACGGATAAATTCTCTATTTTTAACATAGCCTTACCTCTACCTTCTTTAGTGTATATTTTAAGCATAGTATATTCAATATGATTCGTCAATAGCCATAACGATTATTAAAAAGTTCCCTTTAATCTGCATAATGATTATGATACAATAGATAAATACTAAATAATATCTTAGGAGGAAATATGCATCAATACTTATTTCATATTGGCGGGTTTCCCGTACGTATGTACGGCATAATAATGTGTTTATCCATTTTTTTAGCTACGGCAGTTAGTTATTTTTTGGCCAAAAAAGATGGGCATGGCTGGCACGAGTACATTGTGGACATAGGCATTTACGGGGGTTTTGCTGGTATTATAGGCGGACGTCTGTGGGATGTTTTCTTCTTTGACTGGGACTACTACAGCAGTCATCTTTTACAAATACCCTTCGTATGGCAGGGAGGCATGGCTATTCAAGGAGGCATAACCGGTGGGATTTTAGCCGGCATATACTATTGTAAAAGAAACGATATAGATTGGGTAGCTTTACTAGACGTTATAACCCCCGCCCTTTTAATAGGGCAGTCTATTGGCCGCATGGCCAATCTTTTAAACGGTGATGCCTTCGGTTCGCCTACAGGCAGTGATTTTGGTGTTCTCTACCCTGTAGGGACCTTGGCCCACCAGACCTATGGCAGTGTTCCTCTTTGGCCCGCTGAAGTCTGGGAAGGACAGATTGACATCATCTTGTTCGCTTTGCTTTTATTGTTTCAAACTACAAAATACGCCAGAGGCCAGGTTTTCTTCCTTTATGTCATGCTCTACTCAGGCTTGCGTTTCTTTTTGGAAATGCTCAGAGGCGACTATGTAGAACCCTTGTTTCTAGGATTAAAATCAGCCCAAGCAACCAGTCTGGTTTTCATCATTGTAGCGGCTATTTTGTTTATTTGGAGCGGTTGGAAGCAAAAAAAGCAAGAACTCCCTAAAGTAAAAAATAAAAGGTAAAAAAATTAAGCCACTTCATAGAAGTGGCTTTTTTATTACAAAGCTGTTCCCCGTTTGGGAATATAAAATTTACTCGTATCCACGTGTTCAAATTCCAATAGTTTTATCTTCTTGTCAATTCCACCGGCATAGCCTGTGAGGTTTCCATTAGCTCCCATAACACGGTGGCAGGGAATGATAATCGAAATGGGATTGTGTCCAACAGCACCGCCTACCGCCTGAGCGGACATTCTCTCTTTGCCTGTTTCGCCGGCCAGCTGCTTGGCAATTTCTCCATAGGTTGTGGTTTTACCATAGGGTATAGCAGTTAAAATACGCCATACCTGCTGCTGAAACGTAGTTCCATGTGGAGCAAGCGGCAATATAATAGTGGGGGCATTACCACCGAAATAGCAATCTAGCCACGCTACCACTTTATCAAATACCGGCAGCCGTTTATTTACACATTCCTCTTTTATTGTGGCAGCAAAATACTTCTGCCCAGACAGCCACAGGCCAATAATATTATCGCCTTCACTAGCCATAGTTAAAATTCCTAAGGGAGATCTATAGGTAAATGTATAGAGCATAATCTTCTCCTTTTCCACATAATATTTTATCATCTTTGCATTATATTATAACATTTACAAAAAAAGTGACACAACTAGTTTTCATTGTATCACTTGCATATAAATGCGGTATATTCATATGGTGTTAAGTAATTCCTTTAATTTCACCACCTCTTCAGCTGATAGCGTAACGCCTTTGCCCATTTTTTTATGGTCGGGCGACCATTCACGTAAATCATATCGTGGTCCTCTGTCGTTCCAAGAAACTAAATTAAGCTCTTTTCTCCAGCCTTTGGTACCTTCGGCTACGATTCCGATTTCTTTAACAATTTCAAATTTTAACTCCGACATGAAAATACCTCCCCTTTTCAGTGAGACAAACTAACCGCCTCCTAAAAAACAGTATAGCAAAATTTGATGATAAGTCCATAACCTAAACAAAATAGGTCATTTATGGGTAATAATTGGTAGTGCTTTATTGAAGCGAAAACTAACGGAATATGTATGGAATTAATAATTGAAAAGTTCAATATTTTCTAATTTATTGTCATATACTGCGTTAGTTAGAATGTAAGCTGCATCTGCTGCGTATTGTGATACATTGTACCTATAATATTTTTCATCCAGTAATATAATATGTTTTAATTTTATAGCTTTTAGGGTATTGTAAGCCGGATCTTCAATAACTTCTTTTGCCATTTTCGGCATTTTCTCTTTATCTTCAAATTTTGGTAAGAGAATATAATCGGGGTTTAGTTCTATTACTTGCTCTTTTGATAAATGATCTAGCCTGCGGAGTCCTGCGTTAGCCGCAGCATTTGTTATTCCTGCAGTCTTGCACAAATTGTCAAACATTCCTTCCGCTCTACCAAATGCTCCATTACTTGAAAAAGCAAGTACGGTCCTCCTATTTTCAATTCTCATGTTTTTTATTAGTGCATTAATTGCCGCTAATTTTCTATCCATTTTTGCAACAATTTCTCCGCCATTCTCTTCTCTATGGACAATTTCTGCAATTGATATTATCCTTTGTTTTATACTCTCCATATCACGCGGAGAACTAACTACGGCAACTTTTATTCCCATATCTCGTAAAGTTTTAATTTTTGTAACATCTTGCGTTTCTTGCAAGATAACTAAATCCGGTTTTAATTGTATTATTTTTTCAGTACTAGCATAATTAGGATAAACTGTTTTTATTTTTTTAGCTTTTTCACGAACAAAAGATTTTTCCGATAATGCGTCACTTGAAATTGCTAAGATTCTTTCAGGTTCTACCATATCTATGACAATTTCCGTTATTTCTTGCGATATAGGCAAGATTCTATTTGGTAATTTCTCAAAATTAACTATGGTGTTTGTTTGATCTTTTATAGAATATAAATATACTTTGGTGTCTTCTTCGCTGTTTTTATTCCCGCAGCCACCAAGTAACATAGCCAAAATTATAACAAACCACAAAAACCTTCTCACATTTTATCCCTCTCAATGTTATTTACTATTTTGTCTAATATAATATTGCCAGATATACTCCAAAATCTTTTTAGCACCGGAAATGCCCATGTATGCTCCAAGTGAAATGTAATCATACCCGGGATAATTTATACAACAATAGCCTAGCTGCGTTGTGTCCTTTTTAATTAATAGCAGAGAATGTTCATTTGCACTAGAAAAAACAAAACAGCCTTCATTATCATCAATATGTTTAGCAATATCAGCACTTGTAAATTCCGTGTGAAAACTATAATAATTTTCATTTATAAAGCTCTTATCAAAATCACTATATATATATAAATCCATATAATGATAATTTAGGAATTCTGTTCTAAGTGCTGTAGCCATCCCCATTACTGTTGAATAAGGACCAGTTACTATTACTCTATCTATCCATAACTCTCCATAAATTTTAGTTACCTTCTGCAACATCGGTACCAATGACTGGCTATGTTTTTCAAATATATTTTTAACCTTGGAAACTTCACTTTCCGAGCACCCTAAAGCCAACATTATTTCAACTACCCACTTTTCAGAACCAACAAGCCCATAGGGCGGCAATAAAACAATATAGGGAATACCATATTCCCGGTAGAGAAATTTAGCAAGCCCCTCCCCTAATTCTTGATGTATAACAACATTGAGGCTAGCCATTTTCATGTCAGCCAACCCTTTCATGCTCATATCATGAGAAATGTAGTTCAATACCTTTATGTTGCCAATATTTAATAATCTTACAAGCTCCTTTTTATCATTTAAGAAATTATAATAACTCTCTGTAACTCCCAAGATATTAATATGCCTATTATTGGTAAGGCTACCTTCTTTTGGCTGCAATGTTTTAAAAAAACTTTTTGCGGCAATAGAATATCCGGAATAAAAATCACCTTGTATTCCACCACTATCAAGGCAAACAACTGGGCAGGTAAATTCCATAGAAGCAGCAATTTCTTTAATATCATCACCAATTAAGCTTACTGCGCAATTATTTTGGATAAATATTATATCAGGGGTTTGCGTGTTTCTTATCACTGACAATAGTTTTAGCAGCTTATCCTCAGTTCCAAAAACAATATCTTTTTCAGTTATATCTGTACAAAATACTCGTTTTTTTAAACTGCCATTAAATGATTTTTCAATACTATGTAACATTTGCATAAAACAAAATTTTGAACCATTGATAATAACAACAGAATTTGCAAACCCACAAAAAAAGCTTGTTGCTCCATATACTGCGCAATTATTGACCACACAATAATGCGGTACATAATTTTGTTTCATATTTTTCCCACTCTATGCAAGTTTTTCATTGCAACTTTAAATATTTTCTTCAAATATTCTTCCAACCCAAGGGTATTAAACGGGGGATTAACATATGGTATGGGAATTAGTCTTTCTTTTCCAATATCGTCCATGCGTATTGAGAAAACATATGCTGCTTCCTTTAACAGTTCCTTATTACCTTTGCCTACCTCAATAACATAACTACTCATTTTGCAGTTTTCAATAAATTTTACTATATCGCTCTTCTTGATCTCTCGTCGAAACAATATCTTTTTAACCCTAATACCGGTCATATCCAGTAATTCAAAAAACCAATCTAAAGATATAATAAAATCAGGTATTTTATGAATATAAATAATGCATTCTTTCCCAGTAAAATATTGTTTATATTGAGAAAGCATAGTAAAAATTTCCGTTTTTTCCTTTTGTACTGTTAATTTAATTAGTGAATCTTCAACCATTAATGCCTTACCTACATTTTTTATCCAAGAAATACTACGTTTATAGCCTATAGGAGCTATAGCATTTATAATATCTATTTCATATTTTTCTCCAATTATTTCAGCAACCCTTTTGTAAGCATTATTCACCTTATTGTAATTACCACATAATATGCACGCTTTTGAACTAGCAATATTTCCTATTTGCGCAATAGTTGCTACTCCTGGGAATACACAATTAATATTATAGGCCCACTCACCCAAGATTTTTTCCATAAATGAAAATTCATAGCTATTAGTCTTGTCCACAAACCCAATTAATGTAATTTCCCGCTTCTTTTTTAAACAGGGCTTAATATAATAAGCAAGCAATTGCTGAGAAATTCCAATAAGTCCTTCTTCATAACCACCATTCATAAAGCCAAAACAAGGTACCGTAAATATTGGCACCTTGAACTCTTTGCTTATGGCTTCCGCAATACTTACAATATCATCACCAATAATACCAGCAACACAGGAATTACCTACAACAATATATTTTGGAGTAATTTTTTTTATTACATATGCTAAACATTCTTCTAATTTTTTGCCGGCTCCAAATACTATATCCTTATCCGAAATATTTGTTGTAAATATGGGAACGGTATCCTGCCTTATTACTGTAGACAAATGGTTAGACGTTTTACCATCTTTTTCTCGAATAACTTGCCCACAACCTTGAGGGCTGTGGAATACAACCACAGCCTCGTTATTATATATAACTGCACGACGAACCCCTGTCATGCTGCAACCATAACATTTTCTATCTATTTTAGTCAGCACATGCTCCCTCTTTTTTCATAAACCAAATTTTATTAAAAGATATTTTTAAAATGTATATTCAATTCCAAACAAATAACTTCTTCCAGGCGATGCCACCCATATTTCAGGATCAAGGGAATAAACACGTTCAGTGTAATAAGCATTAAACATATTATAAACGTTGGCAAAAAGTTTGATGTTTTTGGCAATTCTATAATCTGTAGTTAAATTCCAAACCCAAAATGTCTTGCCCACGTCACCTGTATCAGCTAAACGCCCATCACGGTTAATAATTCCTCTCCCGTCAATATTTACAGAAACTTCATCGTTGTCGTATCCTAGCCCTATATTCCATGCTCCCCTAGGGATATAACCGTTCTTATTAGGGTTTTTCCCGTCTTGCGGATCAATGTAAATATATGTATAACCTGCAGTTGTATTAAAGTTTCTATTAAACTTTTTATTAAGAGTTAAGCTAAAGCCTTTAGATTTTTCCTCGTCATAATTTGTATAGTGACTTTGAGTGCTGCCAACATCTTTTACGAGTCCTATAGCATCATTTGTAAGTCTTTTAAATACATTAAAATCCATGAGAAAATCTTTGCTAAAGTAGTGCTTTGCTCCCATTTCTATTGTGTATCCTTTTTCTGCCTTTAAATCACTATTACCATATTTTTCGCTATACAATTGTACAACTGTTGGTGCGACAAAGAATTCTTTATACCCTATATAGTAGTTTGTCATATCACTTATGTCATAGCCAAATGTAAAACTTTTATTTGTTTGCTTACCATATGCAGAATGATCATCAAATCTTACTCCTGAAGTTAAATTAAACTTGTCCGAGAACGACCATTTATCCTGTAAATACAAGGCTTTATTGGTAAAACTTATTCCGGTAAAATTCTCTCCGGAAGATAACATGGCATTTATTTTATCCTTAGTATATTCAAATCCACCTATTAATAAATGATGATTATCAAACCTATGGTTAACTTGATCATTTATGTTAATACTTTCCAAATCATAGATGGATTTAGATGTAGTAGTCGATAAATAATCATTTTTTATATTATTTTTATTTTGCATGAAAGTAAGTGTGTTTTGGGTTTTATCATCAAATTTATGGTTGAAAATCATTCCCAGTTTTGTATTATCTTTAGTCCCATATTTAGGTGTCAGTGATAGGTTATCTTTATTTTTTGCTTGGCTTATTTTCATGTAATCTGATTCATATTTATTAAAATACAAACTAACCTCATTCTTACTATCAAACACCTTACCAAATTTCAAATTAAAAATTTTCGCATCAACATCTTCCGGTATTAAGCGCCCTTGGCCATCCTGAAAATTCCCACTTTTTCGTTTTTGGTATGATAGCAGCCAATTATAACTGTCTTTAGTGCCATTACTATTAAATCCATAGCGCTCTTTGCTAAAATTTCCTCTCTCATAATACACTTTATTTTTTACTTTACTTCCAGTCTTACGCGTAATTATATTGATAACGCCACCCTCGGCGTCAGACCCATATAATGTGGAGGCTGCGCCCTTCATTACCTCAATTCGTTCTACTGAATCCAAATCAGCAATTTCTGCTGTAGAAAATTTTTCTGAAGCCTGCCCATTCATATTTACCCGCATGCCATCAATCAAATAAACAACATTTTTAGACCCATTAATGTAAACATCATTATCATGGTATGCTTCACCGCTTGTTCCCCTATTCTGCACGTTTAACCCCGGTACTTCTAAAAGAGCTTCCCCCAAAGTTGAATAGTGTTTTTTCTCAATTTGTTCGCGTGTAATAACAGTCATATTAGCATTTGATTTAAAAGAGTCTGTTGCAACTCTCGATGCCGTTACCACCAGCTCATTTAAATAAAATCCTGAACTCTCATCAGCATATGATATTCTAGGTAAAATAACAAGACTACAACACATTAGTAAAAACACCTTACAATTCCTTTTTTTCACAACAAATCCACCCTCCATTTTGTTTTTTATAATGATTAAAAAAAACCGCCTTTCCTAAGAAAGACGGCTTGAAATAAAGTATATGTATTTTTGCATAGCAAAAAAATGCATAATTTCGTTCCTATCTCCCGCAGGCAATTGAAATTAAAACAAGGCAGTTCTTCTGGCTCTGCTTCATTGTCTTCCTCGCCTTCCCAGTTTCCCAGTGGCATAATGAGGTTTTCTCAGCATTACAGCGGCGTGACCGCGTCGGTTTTACACCGACTTCTCTATTAAGCAAATTCACCTTGCTCTTAATCTATGTTATTATCAAAGAACATATTGCTCCCTATATCTACAAAAAACACAAAAATATTATAATGCATCTATGTTATAATACAATGTATAGTTACTAGACAGTCAATAGGTTGGTGAAAATATATGAAAAAAGACAAAAAACTGCTTTTCACTACTGGAGAACTAGCCTCATTAAGCAAAATATCAAGAAAAACTTTATTATTTTATGATAAGCTCGGACTTTTAAAACCTGCTTACACTGATATTAATGGCTACCGTTATTATGCCAGGAATCAATTCTTGTCATTAGAAATAATTTTGACTATGAGAAAATTAGATATTTCACTGGCTGACATTAAAACCTACCTAAATAATAAATCTTCTGCTAGTTATCTCGATTTTTTAGTTAAGCAAGAAGCGCGTCTTACGGAACTGCTGCTCAATATAGTTAAGACAAAAAACGAACTTTATAATTCAGTTATATTATTTGATCAGCTAACTAAAACTAACTATGACTCCGTCAATATACTAAACGAAAAGGAAGAAACCCTATATCTAAGTAAAAAAATTCCTCAAAATTCAACCTCAAAAATTAAAACAGAGATTTTTGCTGAGCATTTTTCTAATACGAGAAATTTTATGACTATTAGCAACAATACCTTCGGCTATATTTTAGATAAAAAAACACTATTAAATAATGAACGGCCGCGTGTGAAATATTTTTTCCGTCCGATAAATGATTCTCCTAACATAGATAATCATTTTATAAAGCAAGCAGGAAGCTATGCTGTCCTATATTTCAAAGGTCCATATTCCTCAAAAAAAATAATGACGCTTCTTCCCATTATAGCAAAATATATTTCCAATAATAATTTAACTATCTCCAGTGACATATATATCACCTCTGTAAAAAACTATTGGTTAACTGACGATGAAGACTCTTACATCAATAAAATTGCTATTAAGATTGCTAAAAATAAATAAATAAAACCGCTCAATTGAGCGGTTTTATTTATTTTATTATTTCTTGCACTCGCCCTACAACACCATCGGTCAAACGAACTTTGATACCACGTGGATGTACTGCCGAATTCGTTAGTATATCTTTAACTACGCCCTCGGTTAATTGACCGGTACGTTGATGTTCTTTCTTAACCACCATTACATGAGTCCCTGGGGCTACATTTTTTCTAATAGATCCTTCCATGAAACACCTCCCAGCACATTATAACATTACCATGACAAAATAGTAATTTTATTACCTCCACTTACTAGTTGTTTATATTTCAAACAAAGGTACATGTCCACTATTTTTGGAAAAATCAAAGACTTCTTCTGCCGTAAGTGAATTTAATATAGCTCCCATATTATTAAATAATTTTCCCGCCTCAACACCTGCCTGTTTTTTCCCTTCCAGCAAAGAGGCTATTTTATCCTCCAAATCAAGCTTAGCACTGTAAATTTTGTTTATTTCATACTGATGCTGTCTAACAATGGCCTCTGCGGAAGAGATATCTACGATTTTGTATACCGGCACTATCCATTCCTTAAAATAGCTGGTAAGTTCTACCTCACCCATGTTAATAACATAAGCATCATACTTTTTAAAACTCTGCACTTCACTTGGCGGATTAATAATTTCAGCCCAGCCACCACCGCTTACGGAAACGTATAAGGTATTATTGTTTAAATATTTTATGCCAAAATACTCAATATATTTTGTTTTATTTATTTCGTCTTGTGCTGCGTTCATTTCTTTTTGCTCATTTTGGAGCTTATCTAATATATGCATATTATCTATATCTTTGTTAAGCTCATCTATACTATCGCTAGCCATTTTTTCCTGCTTAACTCTTACTGCAAGTGCCTTGAAAAAATGAACATTTTTGGCCAAAATTGGAACATCAGGCTGATTTTGCAAATATTGAAGATACTGTAGGACTGCAGCATTATCACCTTCTTGCAAATACCTTTGTATGGCATATATATCTGCAATACCTTTTAAATTCGCAAACATGTTATCTTCAGCAAACCCATCAACGTTGTATGACTGCAAAGCATCTATCTCATTGTCATAATTTCCGGGAGTATTTCTGCATGTTTTAAGCAAAGTGTTTACTTCTGCAAACAGCTTCTGTTTGAAAATATTAGAATCAATACTAAGTCCGTTTTTTTGTAATATTTCCTGTAATTGTATATTTTGGTCATATACAGCAAAAAAATTAGGCACTAATACTTTGCTCTCAGTGAAAGCATTAATAATAGCCATTTTTTGTTGAATATTGACATTCTTATCCAACAGATATTTTGACAAAGAATTTATATCCTCATTGTTTTGTAAAGAGATAAGCGCATTTGTTGCCGATTGCGTAACATTAGTGAAAAAACTATATTTTGATCTAGCATCCACCATTTGTAGCAACCCCGCATCATTATGCGCAGCTTTCAATTGCCCTACTCGGTATTCCGTAGGTCCGCTTACATAGAAGAGCATAGCCACAAGCATACTGGAAAACATTATAGCGATAGCGACATTTCGTTGTCGCTTGTTTTTGAATTTGGCTATGATATCCCGCTTTGCTAAATGGAATAGACCTATTAAAGGTACTTTTCTCTGCTCAAATTTTTGTTCTTTACTCTCGTTGCCGTATTCATTTTTCTTGACGATATTATTTAATATTCGTCCACAGTAGCGACACTTTATAGCCCCTGCCGTAATTTGTTTACCACAATATGGACAAAACTTGCGCATATTTATAATTCCTCCATGCACCTAATTTCAAACGTTTTGGCTTAAGTGAACGTATTTTTCTATAAATTCACTCACTCTATTGGGACAGGTTTGAATATAATATAAATATCCTGTTTGTACTAATAAGCCCAAAAACACCAATATAAAAAAATAAATTCTTACCGCTCTACTGAATATAATGTGTTTTATGCTTAATTTTTCTTCATGAGTAATACTATATTCTACAATTTCCTGTTTATTAAGGTATCTAAATTGCTGTTTCAATTTTGTTGTCTTGAATTCTCCAAATATATTCAAGCGTACCGACAATTCCTTATCCTCAAGCACTTTTTTTACCAGATTTTCCATCTCTAAACACAGGTCATTTAAAAACTTTTTATTACCTGTAAATGTATTATAAGCAAATACTTTTATCGAAACTTCGCAAATACTTTGAACTATTTCAGTTTTAAGATAAGGGAATTTCTGCGTTAAATCGCAATTTAATTGGTTGATTTTATCTTTTTCTTCAGCCGTAAGTTTTAAAAGTTTTGCCACATCTTTGTTACTAATTAAAATTTCACCGGAAATATTTATTTCATTATTTCCAGTGTAATTTTTCCATCTCAAGCTAAGCTCTTTAAACATTCAATAGTACCTCCATCACAATTATTCCCTTTGACGCTCAGGTAATCTTTCACCACAAAATTCACAGAATTTTGCATCTTCAGATACTATTTTTTTACAGAAGGGACACTCTCTACTTTGTATTGGGTTTTCAGCAGTAGTATCAGGTGATACCTCGCTTTTACAATACTTGCATATAGTAGCATCTGCACGAATTAACTCCTTGCAGAAAGGGCATTCAACCATTTCCTGTTCTTTAATTTCAGCACCACAATACCTGCATTTTACTGCATTGAATTTAATTGCTTTGCCACAGCTAGGACAAATCTTTCCGCCTTCAATTAAATCTGAAAACGTCGTATTTTGCAAATTTTCCGGGCTTATTTTCAAAGTCCCAATACTTTGTTCTACAGCTTGAATTTTCTTGTTTGTAGCAATTTCTCCCATCGCCACACGGTCTTTCAACTGCTGCTGTTCCATAGCAACCTGAACTACCTGTTCTTTAATCTTATCGTCTTTTGCCAAAGCCAGTAAAATCGCCGCCAAAAAAGGACTGAAGAAAAAAGCGCCAATACCCCAAGCAAAGGCATTTTTCCCTTTACTTTTTGCAAAATATCCTACAGCCACACATAAAATAAACCAACCAAATGAAAAGCCATCCAGCACGATTATTCCTCCTCTTAAGGCATATGAAAAACAATGTTTTTCTTTTTGTATTTTTTATTAAAGACTTAAAAAGCCTTGGTTCTCAGTATACAACCAAACCATTGGCCTTTGCAATACAAGGCACTAAAGGTTCACATTTGTAATTTTATTCACCTATTAGTGTTTATTTTTACGAAAAAAGCCGCCCTCTAATGTGAGTGCGGCCTCATGTTTATTTAATCACTAATTCTATAGGACAATGATCACTGCCCAAGATTTCATCATGAATTTTTGCACTGACCATTTCTTCGCGTAGTTTTTCAGATACCAAAAAATAATCAATCCTCCAACCGGCATTTTTTTTGCGTGCCTGAAACATATAGGACCACCAAGAATAGGCTCCTTCCAAATCAGGATAAAAATACCTGAAAGAATCAATAAAGCCGTTGGCCAAAAATTGTGTCATTTTAGCACGTTCCTCATTGGTAAACCCAGCATTGTTATGATTAGTTTTATAGTTTTTCAAATCTATTTCTTGATGCGCCACGTTTAAATCACCACAAATAATAGCTGGTTTCTTATCATCCAATTCTTTAACATATTTTTGAAAAGCATCTTCCCACTCCATACGATAATCTAGTCGTTCCAACTCTCGCTTAGAATTAGGCGTATAAACATTAACCAAATAGAAATCTTTAAACTCTGCCGTTATAACTCTGCCTTCATGATCATGTTCTACAATTCCCATATCATATGTCACTGCAATTGGTTCTGTCTTGCTAAAAATAGCCGTACCTGAATATCCTTTTTTTTCTGCACTATTCCAATATTCGTAGTAACCGGGAAATACAAATTCAGCCTGTTCACGTTGCATTTTTGTTTCCTGCACACAAAAAATATCCGCATCAGACGCCACGAGAAATTCTTGAAAACCCTTTGTCATACACGCTCTTAGTCCATTTACGTTCCAGGAAATTAATTTCATTTGTTTCTACACCTTCTTTTAAATAAATTAAATGCAATATTCAAAATAAAAATCACGGCAATACATGTATATACATACACCATTTCAGGAAGCTTAAAAACAACGGTGATGTAGAAAGAAAATATTATAGAGCAGAGCATTAAAAGGCCACCATTAAATTTTATCTTATTTAGTTCTTTTACAGCTTGAATAATAAGAAAAACAGCCAACACTAAATAGAATGCGGATAACAAGCTTGAAGCATATAAAGTCCCGCTGAAAACGTTAACCGCCAGCAGACTGCTTACAAAAACTACTAGTGGTAAGAAAGTAAATAAATGATATGTCTTGCCCAAAAGATTGGTATGCCTTAGTTCCTTATAAAGATACCCCCACGCTAACATGGCAGTAATCACGTAGGCTGCCAAGTAACGGACTCCCACTGCTCTTGCAGCCCAAAAATACGGAGGCAGTAGGTGGAGACCAATAACAATTGCTCCTGCAGCTCCACCATAAACCAAATATTTGCTAACAGGATTATTGGTGTTCCCTGCCAATCTGCCAAACATAGACCCCAAAACCATTAGTACAACTATTTTTTCCCCAGTAAACCAATCATATGGACTACCAAAAACACCCCATAAAATCAGCCCACAGCAAACAAAAAGCAGAAACATTATACTGGTGTTTCTACACTTATTATCTTCGTTCATATTATGCTCAAACCTCCGTCCTTTCCTGTTTCTGCCCGCAGGTAAAATTTCACCCGTTTTTACTATATTGACCCTGTATTTGCCCCAAAAAATTCAGACTTTTTAAAGGCTTATCAGTTTGATATAAAATGAATTTATAAAGTATTTGTTCTAACTCCATCAGTTCACCGCCACGCACTACAAAATCTTGAGGTTTAGTAAAATCCAAATTGATAAGATTTTCCATTAATTCCTTCGTGCCAATGGAACAGGGCAATTCATCACCTATAGCGCAATTCGAACATAGAAATCCTCCCTGGGCTAAGCTGAAATAACCATCTTTCGTAATCTCCTTGTGGCAGCTAGTACAAACAGTTAACTCAGGAGTAAATCCACAACAAACAAGGAGTTTAAGCAAGGTACTAATTGTAACAATACGCTTATTGCGCTCTCCCAGTAGCTTATATGCCTGCAATAAAAGGTCGTATATTTCTTCCTGTGGTTCATTCTCGCTAGTAAGATTTTCTGTAGCTTCAGTTATAACGGCTCCATAAGCAAGTGTTTCAATATCTATGTCTTCCGGCAAAAACAGACTCTCACATTGGCGAAGTGCATCTATTCGAGCTCCTGGCGTAAATTGAGCCGCTAGCTGCGCAAAAGGCTGAATTAGACGTCCATAGGTACTACGTGGATACCTGGCGCCAAAAGCAATAAACGAAATCTTACCGTGAAACCGCGAAAAACAGACTGCGTATTTATCCGCAGTCTGCCAATTTTGCACTCGTAATATAAAGATGTCGTCTTGGTATGCTTCCTTACTCATTATTTTCTTCTTTCCCTGTTTGAAGTGGTGGCGTTACTTTTACCCTGAGCACTCTAAAACCGGTAGAGTCAAGAACTTCAAACGTATATCCATCAACCATAACTTTATCACCATTTTCCGGCTGCCTGCCTAACAAACCAAAGACAAAGCCTCCAATGGTATCTTCTTCAGGCTCATCAAATTTAATATTTAAAATTTCTGATACCTCGTCAAGTAAAACCAAACCATCAAAAACATAAGAACCATCTGCGCTCCGACTAATTTCCGGAACGTCAGTATCATGCTCATCCTGAATATCTCCCACTATTTCTTCCAACAAATCTTCCATAGTTACTAAACCTGCAGTCCCACCATATTCGTCTGCTACAGCAGCCATTTGAATATGCTTTTTCTGCATAATCTGCAAAATTTTTGCAATGGACATACTCTCAGGAACAACTTCTATTGGACGCATAACCGTCCGCAAATCAAAATCTTCGTTGCTCTCGTCTATATCCATCAAGTCTCTTATATGAATCATGCCGATAATATGGTCTCTGTCATCTGTACACAAAGGATAGCGCGTATGTCCTGTTTTGCGTGTAACTGCAAAATTTTCTGATAAACTATCATCCGTAAATAAGCACACCATATCTTGCCGAGGTACCATAACTTCTCTGGCAACTCTGTCAGCAAAATCAAACACATTGTCAATCAAACGGCTCTCCACATGATCCAAAACTCCTCCACGCTCACTAGCGCTAACAATCATGCGCAACTCATCCTCAGAATGAGTAATGTCAGAGTCCGGAACCGGATCAATTCCTAAAAGCTGCAATAGGGCTTTGGAAATTCTGCTAAAAACTACAGATAAAGGATAGGTGACAATATAAAAAAGATATAAAGGCCTAGCCACAAACAGTGATACCTTTTCTACTTTTCCCAAGGCTAAAATACGTGGCATAAACTCGCCTAAGACAACTTGTAAGCACAATAAAATGGCAAAAGCAAACACCACGGTTAATGCTGAAACTGTCCACAAGTCCTGCAGTATAAGCGGCATGTATTTACCAAAAATATCAACTAACAGCCTACCTCCGAACCAGCCTAAAGCCAAAGAGGTAACTGTATTGCCCAACTGGGCAACATTTAAATAGGCATCCAGAGAGCCTACCATTTTTAATACTAAAGAGGCCCCTGTATCCCCTTGCTCAATAAGCTCCTCTAAGCGGCCTTTACGGATACGCACCAAGGAATATTCAGCCATTACAAAAAAACCATTGCACAACACAATAAAAATAAGAATTGCAATTTCAATTGCGTTAGATAACGCAGGTCCACCGTCTATAAGACATCTCTCCTAACATTTTTTGGTAAAGCTACTTCAATCTGATGATACCATTTTCTATGGCTTTGGTCAAACTTTACGTTTTATCGTCATAACCAAACTGGTGCAATAGTTTGTCACGATTACGCCAATCTGCTTTTACCTTTACCCATAGTTCCAAATAAGTTTTGTTGCCCAAGAGAACTTCTATATCTTTACGAGCCTGTTGGCCTATAAGTTTTAATAAAGCCCCTTTTGCACCGATAACTATACCTTTTTGGGACTCTCTTTCCACAAAAATCGTAGCTCTGATATAAAGATTATCATTATCTCTTGTTTTCATTTCTTCGATTTCCACAGCAATAGAATGCGGAACTTCATCTCTAGTAAGTTTTAATATTTTCTCTCGAATTAATTCAGCTACAATAACTCTTTCCGGCTGGTCAGTTATCATATCTTCTGGAAAATACTCCGGCCCCTCCGGTAAATACTGTAGGATTTCCTGTACCAATGGATCAAAATCCTTGTCTTGCAATGCTGATATTGGCAAAACCGCCTTGAAATCACAGGAATTACGATAACTTTCTATAATGGCGAACAATTGCTCTTTGGTAGAAAGCTTATCAATCTTATTAACGACTAAAATAACCGGAGCCGTAATATTTTTAAGCTTAGCCATAATAAAAGCATCACCGGCGCCTTTTTTCTCATTGGCGTCTACAACAAAAAGCACAGCATCGACTTCTTTTAAAGCACTTTCAGCCGCCCGCACCATATACTCACCCAATTTATGCTGTGGTTTATGTATACCAGGAGTGTCCAAAAACATAATCTGTGCATTATCAGTATTTAAAATACACATAATTTTATTTCTTGTAGTCTGTGGCCTGTCGGACATAATAGCAATTTTTTCACCTATCAAATTGTTAATCAAAGTTGATTTACCTACGTTTGGCCGCCCCACCACAGCTACAAAGCCTGAATGATGTAGATCATTATTTTTTATATTAATCGCTCCTTCAAATTCATTTTTCTAGAGCTTCCGGCCCAAAACTAACCGGCAAAAGCTCTGATATTTTCATTTTTTTCCATGCTCCTGCACAATTTGTCAGCAACACTTCTTTTATATTAAACTCTAGCATCACTTGTCGACAAGCGCCACAAGGAGCCACAGGTTCGGCAGTATCTGCAACCACACAAAGAACAGCTAAATCAAAATATCCTCTGCTTATGGCCGAAAAAATAGCCACACGTTCAGCACAAATGCTCAAACTATACGAAGCATTTTCAATATTACAACCGGTAAAAATGGTTCCGTCCATAGTACGAACTGCCGCTCCTACAGCGAATTTTGAATAAGGAGCATAAGCATTTTGACGAGCACTCATAGCTGCTGCAAATAATTCTTGATCCATATTAACCTCCAAAAAACTCCTCTGAAAGATCCAATTCTCTTAATGTCTCTTCTTCTCTGGCACGCATAACAACCTTATCTTCATCTATCATATGATCATAGCCTAGTAAATGCAAAATACCATGCACCGCCAGATATACAATTTCACGATTAATACCATGACCGAATTCATCCGCTTGCGCGGCGGCACGTTCCGCTGAGATAATTATATCCCCAAGCAAATGTTCTGCTTCCAACCCTAATATTTCAGGTTCTTCCTCCCCTTCATCCAAGGCAAAAGACAGCACGTCCGTTGGCCTATCAACACCACGGTAATCTCGATTTAGAATATGAATTTCTTCGTCTGTAACAATTGTAATGTCCACTTCTGTGTTATCAGAAAGTTTCGCCTTGTGAGCCACTATATCCATGGCCTTAGTTAATAGAGCTTCTAATTCTTCTGATATCTCAATTTTTTCTTGGTTATTACCCAAGGAAACAATCATTTTTATTCCTCCACAACTGCAGCTTTTTTCTTATGCTCCAGTTCGTATTTTTCGTAAGCCCTAATAACAGCCCCAACTATTTCATGTCTTACAACGTCTTTTTCAGCAAAATGAATAATGCCAATGCCCTCTGTTTCTTTAAGTACAATTGCAGCATGATCTAAACCTGATTTTTTCCCACTAGGCAGATCAACTTGAGTAACGTCCCCCGTAACAACCATTTTGGAGCCAAAACCAAAACGCGTAAGGACCATTTTCATTTGCTCCTTCGTCGTATTCTGAGCTTCATCTAGGATTATAAAGGAATCGTTTAATGTTCGCCCACGCATATAAGCTAGAGGTGCGACCTCAATAGCTCCCTTGGCTAAATATTTTTGAAAGGTTTCCAATCCCATTATATCATAAAGGGCATCATACAGAGGGCGTAAATAAGGATCAACCTTGTCCTGTAAATCACCCGGCAAAAAGCCCAATTTTTCACCTGCTTCTACGGCAGGACGAGTCAAAATAATTCTTTCCACTTCCTTAGCCTTTAGCGCTTTTACAGCCATAGCTACTGCCAAATAAGTTTTCCCGGTACCTGCAGGTCCAATCCCAATAGTAACAACATTATGTTTTATAGTTTCCAAATAATTCCACTGCCCTAATGTTTTAGCCTTTACCTGACGTCCACGATTAGTGACTACTACCGTTTCCGCAAACATCCGATGTAGACTGGCTTGCCTGCCCTCAGCCACCATGCGCATACTGTAACGCACATCATGAGTGGTTAGTGGCAATCCTTGTCTATAAAGAAACAACAATTCTTCAATTACCTGTGTCGCCAAGTTCACGGCTTCTTCCGTACCGGTTGCACTAATAATATTACCTCTGGCTACCAAAACACAAGAAACTCCGTCTTGCATGATATGCAAAAATTCATCATTCTTGCCTAAAATGCCAACCATTTCTTGTTGATCTTGTACCTCAAACTGCGTTTTCACTTGTTCACGCGACAAATATATCCCTCCACATCTTTATTGCTTAACTTTCTTTTATTTCAATAGACTTAATAACTACGTCACTAATAGGTTTATCTCTAGTATCGGTTAGAACTTTGCCAATTTTATCAACTACATCCATCCCCTTTGTTACTTTGCCAAAGACAGCATGTTTTCCATCTAACCAAGGTGTTGGCGCTAATGTAATGAAAAACTGGCTCCCACCTGTATTTGGACCGGCATTAGCCATAGAAAGCACGCCCGCCTTATCATGTTTTAGTACTGGTGAAAATTCGTCTTTAATGGTATAACCCGGGCCGCCCATACCAGTACCCTCAGGGTCTCCCCCTTGAATCATGAATCCGTCAATAACTCGGTGAAAAACAGTTCCATTATAAAACCCCTTTTTAGCCAGCCTAATAAAATTGTCACAAGTAAGAGGTGCATCCTTAGTGGCTAAGGCAACATCAAAATTCCCCATGTTTGTAGTAAAAACAGCAGTAGCAGGTTTTACCACTACAGCTTTGGCTGCTCCTGCACTCTTTTCTTGACTGCTGCAAGCAGTTAAAAACATAAAACAAAATAATAACATGATAACAGTATAGATTTTCTTCATTTCACAACCCCCAATAATATATCGCTCTTTATATTATATAGTTTATTCCTCTAAAATGGAATTATAAAAGCTAAATTAACAAGAAAATAACCATTTCTGCCTATATCTCACTTTATATATGGCCGAAACCGTCTTTAGAATCAGCTTATTTGACAAAACACGTTTGCCCCGCTATAATACTTTTATTCGGAACTATAGCTCAGATGGTTAGAGTACCACGTTGACATCGTGGGGGTCACTGGTTCGAGTCCAGTTAGTTCCACCATTAAAAAACACAAAAAATACGGCCGTTAGGTCGTATTTTTTTATGCAGAATTAGTATTCAAAAGGCGCCTCTTTCATTTAACCGTATTAGTCAAATGTCCAATTTTTTCAATAGAACAGGTAACTACATCACCTGACTGCAAGAAACATGGTGGATTCATTCCCATCCCGACTCCACCGGGAGTCCCGGTAACAATTACCGTCCCTGCCTGCAAGGTCATTCCTTGTGACAACTCACTAATAATGCGAGCCACCCCATGTACCAGTAATCTCGTATTGCTGTTTTGCCTAATTTCACCGTTCACTCTGCAACTAATATCTAGTTTGGGCGGAAAAGAAATTTCATCGGCCGTGACAATCCAAGGTCCCATGGGAGTAAAGTCATCCATGCTCTTACCAAAATACCATTGTTTGTACGCCGTCTGCACATTACGTGCGCTGACATCATTAACGATTGTATAACCGAAGATGTAATCTTGTACATCTTTCTCGCTAACATTTTTTGCGTCCTTACCAATAATGACGGCTAGCTCTGCTTCGTAATCCAAAGAATCCACAATATTAAAATGTCCGTCAATAAAACCCTCAGGATCTACCGCACGATTTACCCTTTTAGAAAAATAAATAGGTACATTGCGTTTCTTCAGCTGTTCTTTCCCAAAAGAATGGGCAATTTCTGTATCATGTTCCATATAATTAATTCCCAAGCAAATTAAATCTTGAGCAGGTTTAGGAATTGGTGCCAAAAGCTTCACGGCCGATAAAGCAACTTTATTTTTATCATTGGCAGCTATTCCCGCCAATTCACCCAAAGTACTGTGAGCTATAAGCTGGGACATGTCTGAATATATAGATACTGGTATTACATACTTCTCATCTTCTGTGAGAATTCCTACTTTTTCCTGGTCTTCATATGCATAAGTTAAAACTTTCATCATGTACCTCCTAAAGTACTACTTTATTTTAATTTTAACCCTTTTGTGTTAAAATATCCATAGTAGAAATATATAACTATAATATTATTAAACTCTCACAAGGAGGCTTTACTATGAATCAACAACCCTATTATCTTGATGATGGCCGAGGTCCCTATGGCCAAAGCTACGACCATGATTATGATGATTTCGATTATGCCGATTATTCCACTGACCACCGTGACAATAATTTTCGCAACTACGAAAAGAAAATCAAAAAGACCGAAAAGGAAGAAATTCAAGATATTTTAAAACACTACGAGTAAAAAGCAGCCCGTCATTTGACGAGCTGCTTACTATTTATCTCTCATGAATTTAAAATAATAAACAGGTAAAACAATAATCCAAACAAGAAATGTTCCGATAGCCCATAATATACCATTTTCTATTCCCCTTTTTTTCGCATCTTGATAAACATAATATGCGAAACCCAGAGAAACGATTGTTCCTATAGATAACATGGAAACACCTCCCCGTTTTTATACCTATATTTTAACAAAATAAACTGTAATTGTCGATAAAAACCGCTGCACATGAAAAATGTACAGCGGTTAATTATTTTATTTAAGCACCTCGACACAACGATGGCATAGTGTTGGATGTTCAGAATCTTCTCCTACACTATCGCTATAAATCCAACACCTCTCGCATTTAGCTCCTTCTGCCGGTTTTACCATTACCTTCAAATCCTCTCGGCCAGTACCTTCCGCACCGTCCTCTAGCCCAGCAAAGAGAACTGCTTGGGATACAATTAATAAGTTAGGCAAATCTTTTTCTACAGTCTTTAAAATTCTCAAAGCTTCATCAGTTGCATATAATTCAACTTTTGCATCTAAGGAGTGACCTATAGTCTTAGCTCTGCGTGCATTTTCCAAAACTTTAGTGATTTCGCCGCGGATCTCAATAAATTCATCCCACTTTGTTTCTAAAGCTTCGTCGATATATTCTTCATGCACCTTAGGCCAAGGAAGCATTTGTACACTCTCAGGAGCATTACAAGGCTTATTCATAAACTGGTAGACTTCTTCCATGGTAAAGCTTAGCACAGGTGTTAACATGATAATCAAATCGTTCATAATTTCATACATAGCTGTTTGCGCACTGCGTCTTTCCTTAGCATCAGCCTTGGAAGCATACAATCTATCTTTAATAATATCCAGATAGAAGGCGCTCATTTCTACCGTACAGAAGTTATGTATGGCATGATACAACACATAGAAATCATAAACCTCATAGGCCGACGTAACTTCTTTTTTCAGTAGTTGGGTATGCATCAGGGCCCAGCGATCTAGTTCCTCCATATCTTCAAAAGCCACTTTATCTTTGGTGTAGTCGAAGTCACTAGTGTTGCCTAGAATATAGCGAATAGTATTACGGATTTTACGATAAACTTCGGAAAGTTGTTTTAAAATTTCCTTTGAAATTCTAACATCAGCTTTATAGTCAGAAGACGCTGCCCATAGGCGGACAACATCAGCTCCATATTGACCAATAACATCATCAGGAGCTACTGTATTGCCAACGGATTTAGACATTTTTTTGCCATCTCCGTCTACTACATAACCATGAGTCAAAACTGATTTATAAGGAGCCTTTCCTGTACAGGCGATGGAGGTTAACAAAGAAGATTGGAACCAGCCACGATGTTGATCGCTTCCTTCTAGATACATGTCCGCCGGCCATTTTAACTCAGGACGGTCTTTTAATACTGCTTCATGAGACGAACCACTATCAAACCAAACATCCATAATATCTGTTTCTTTGCGGAAATGTGTATGTCCGCATTTAGGACATCTAGTCCCTGCCGGCAATATTTCCTCAGCTGTATGAGCCCACCAAGCATCAGAACCTTCTTTGCCAAACAAAGTTGCAACCGCATCAATTGTCTCATCATTAATCAAATGCTCGCCACATTCTTCACAATAGAAAATAGGAATGGGTACACCCCAAACACGTTGACGAGAAATACACCAATCATGACGATCTGCAACCATGTTATGAATACGCGATTCACCCCAAGTAGGAATCCATTTTACTTCATTGGCAATGGCATTTAAAGCTGCATCCCTGAATCCATCTACTGAAGCAAACCATTGCTCAGTAGCACGATAGATAATGGGTTCCTTGCAACGCCAGCAATGAGCATATTGGTGACGAATTGTTTCTTTGCCCAAAAGGGCATTGATAGAAGCTAAATGTTTTAGCACAGGAATATTAGCATCAAAAACATTCATCCCGGCAAATAGTGGGCCAGCTTCTTCCGTTAGTTTGCCGGAGGCATCTACAGGAGAGATAATGGGCAGCTTATAACGCATACCTGTCTCAAAATCTTCTTGCCCGTGTCCTGGAGCCGTATGTACGCAGCCTGAACCCGCATCTAAAGTAACATAGTCTGCCAGAACAACAAGAGAATCTCTTTCCATAAATGGGTGGCGAGCTACTGCAAACTCCAACTCTTTCCCCATGACAGTTCCCAAAACATTTTTAAATTCGCGTTTACATGCCTTACCAACGGCCCCCAATAAATCTTTGGCCATTAGATAAACTTCACCTTCAGATTCTACCCAGGCATATTCAAAATCAGGGTTTAACGCAATAGCTACGTTAGCCGGCAAAGTCCATGGCGTGGTAGTCCAAATAACTACAAAAACCTCTTTATCTTTAGCGGCCTCAGGTACAAGGCCTTTACCATCTTTTAGCGGAAATTTAACAAAAATAGCAGGGGATTTTTCTTCGCCATATTCAATTTCTGCCTCTGCCAAGGCAGTTTCACAATGGGGACACCAATAAACAGCTTTTTTACCTTTATAAATATAACCTTTTGTTGCCATTTTCCCAAATACTCTAATCTGTTTTTCTTCATACGCCGGTTTTAAAGTAATATAAGGATTTTCCCAATCGCCTAAAACACCTAACCGTTTAAAGTCCTTCCGTTGTTGGTCAATCCAACCAAGAGCATAGTTACGGCACTCATTACGTAATACAAGAGTATCTAAAGCATGACGATCTAGTCCTAAATTTTTAATAGCAGCATGCTCAATAGGCATCCCATGAGTATCCCACCCGGGAACATATGGTGTATCAAACCCTTGGGCATATTTATATTTGATAACAATGTCTTTTAAAATTTTATTTAAAGCCGTCCCCATATGAATCCTACCATTAGCATAGGGTGGTCCATCATGCAAGACAAATTTTTCCTTACCTGCATGCAGAGCTTGTTTTTTCTCATAAATTTTGTTTTCATCCCAGAATTTTAAGAATCCAGGCTCTCTTTCCGGCAAACCTGCCCGCATAGGGAATTCAGTCGTCGGCAAATTTAATGTTTTACCATAATCCACAATACTACACCTCCAAAAAAAATAAAACCTCTATCCCAAAAAGGGACGAGGCTAAATTACCCGTGGTACCACCCTAATGACACCTATCGATGCCACTCAAAATGTTTTAACGTCCATTACACGATTTGTCCTACTGCTACTTCGGCAAATTGCTCTAGAGTGATTTTCTCTTGTTAAATTACCTGCAGGCTCTCACCATCCCCGCTTCGCTCTTGTACTTCTAACAAAATACTGTCTCTATCATCGCATTATTCATTATTAAAAACACTGTAATTATACAATACTACATGTATCAGTGTCAACGCCAAGCAAATTTATAATTAAAAATTTCCAATTCGCCATTTTCCTGCAAATAAGAAGTATCATTCAGCAAAAACAAAGCATTTTCCTGCCACTTATTAACGCCTAAAATGCTAACAGAAGCAGGCTTTATATCAATGGAAAAATTTTTGTCATTTACTTCTGAAATATCCATGCCCATCCAAGAAAAAACTATGTTCTGTATCGTACCCTTATGGGCAACGATAATGATGTTATCATTAGTGGTAATAATATCATTAAATCCGTTTACCGTACGATAATAAAAGTCTCTACGTGTCTCTCCACCGTCATAATTAGCATGATCAAGTTCTTTTTCTGAAAGTGGTCTACGATAATATTTGCGGGCCTCCTCTTCAGTTAAGCCCGCTGCTTTGCCATTATTTTTTTCTCGCAAAAACTTTTTGGCAAGTACTGGTGTCCCTCCCAAAGCTAGGCTAATAATATGAGCCGAAACGTAGGCTCTTTGCAAGTCACTAGAAAAAATAGCAGGGCTTGGGTGTCCGGCAAACTCTTTGGCTAATATTCCTGCCAAAACTTGCATTTGTTGTTCGCCGCGCACTGTCAGTTCTGAGTCAGTCCACCCTCCGGTCAAATGCTCAGTATGATGAGTAGCCTCTCCATGCCTCACTAAAATAATCATAGGTCCTCCTTCAAAAAATTAAATATAGCGTTTCAGCGTGATACTTATTCTTCCTTTTTTGGTAGTACCGCGAACTTCCGTAATTTCTACTCTTCCACGTCCACGATAGGAAATGATATCCCCTTCACTAATAGTTTGGGCAGCATTCTTGGCTTCTTTCCAATTAACCTTTACGTTTTGCCCCTTTATTTCATCAGCCATACGAGATCGCGAAGCGCCATAGCCTGCGGCCGCTACTGCATCCAACCTTAGAGCTGCCACTGTGGCGCTTATGATTTTTACCTGTTCTTCTTTTTCTTGTAAGTCCTCTTTGGGTATATTAACTAACTGTACCGGGGCCGCCCCAATCTGCGTAAGATTGGAAAGAATGTAAGTATTAAAACTCTTATCCGCTACGAACTGAGCCCCCTCAGGAATAAAAATAATATCGCCCAAAATATCACGTTTACAGCCAAGCCCCATAAAAGCACCTAAAATATCTTGATGTCCTAAAGTGTAATAACGTTTATCCCATTCTACTTTATACGCGTCTATAGCATAATCAGGCCGACCATAAAATTCTTCCGAAACAAAAGCAGCTTTTGCCCGCTCCGGGTTTTTAAAACCGCCATTAGTTTCTAATTTAATGCGGTCAAAATTAGCCGCAATAATTTCTGCCACATTAAGGCTATGGGGATCCAAGAAGTCACTAAGTTTATACTTCCTACTCCTGTTTGCCCCTTCGCATAAATCCAAAAGTTTAGCTGCCAGTTCTTCATCACCACCAGCCTTAAAATACCTTAATATCTTTTCTCTATCCGCCATATCATTTACCCTTTAATTCATCGCTACGGCTAAGAACAGCCTTTACCGCATCATACATAGCACCGCGAACACCATGCAATTCCAGAGCGTGAATACCTGCAATAGTAGTCCCTCCGGGTGAGGTTACCTGATCGCGCAGCTGGGCAGGATGTAGGCCAGTTTCTACTGCCATTTTGCCGGCGCCTGCAAAAGTTTGCGCCGCAAGCTTTATAGCTAAGGCTCTTGGCAGCCCTGCATTGACCCCTGCATCGGCTAAAGCGTCTATAAGCACGAATACATAACCTGGACCACAACCACTAATAGCTGTAATTGCGTCCATAGCTGATTCGCTTACCTCTACAACCTCTCCACAAGCGCCAAAAATAGCCTTTACGGTCTCAATAGCGCTATGCGTGGCAATATCATCAGGAGCTACCGCCGTCATTCCTGCCCCTACTGCAAGAGGCGTATTAGGCATAACGCGAATAACAGCGTTATCGGCAAATATTCTATGGAGCTTTAATAAATCCACTGACCCCATAATAGAAACAATTGTTGCTTTCTTGGGAACAGCAGCCACCAATTCGTCATTTATAGCGCTGGCGACCATTTGCGGTTTAACAGCCAAAATAACTATATCGGCATCACTAACCGCTTCGGCATTTTGTGCAAAAGTTTTTATCCCGTATTCTTTGCGTAAATACTCTCTTCTGGCTGCCGTCGGTACGCTGGCACTAATTTCTTTTTTCTGAGCCATTTTAGAGCCTAAAATACCTTTTAAAATCGCTTCTCCCATGGCACCACATCCAATAAAGGCAACCTTACCTGTAGTTATTATTTCCCCCACGGTGAATCACTCCTATCTCCATATGCTGTATTACCCGCATCTATATCTACGTTTTGTGGAGCACAAACCATAATGTTGCGGCCAATTTTTTTCATACTGCCATTAAGAGCATAAATTGTACCACTAACAAAATCCACTATACGCTTCATTACGTCACTATCAGTATCTTCAAAATTAACTACTACAGGTTGATTCTTACGCAAATAGTCTGCCACTTTTTGTGCATCATCAAAATTTATTGGTTCTATAACTACTACCTTAACTTGGGTTTTTGCTAAAGGCATAGAAATTAGTTTGTCATCATCGTTATTCTTAGAAGCAAAAAAAGATTTGCGCTCTTTGCGTACTCTATTGGTCTGGCGTTCTTCCCAGCTTTTAGTTCCAAACATGGGTCTCACAGGTTCTTCCTTAACCGGTTCCGGTTTTAACTCTGTTTCCTCCTCATCACCATATAACCCTAAAGCTTCACAAATTTTGTCAATAATCTTCATTACTTTCACCAATCCTTTATTTAATAGAATAGTCCCTGAGTCCAAATAATGCTGTTCCCAAGCGAACTGAATTTGCTCCTTGTTCCACGGCTATCCAATAGTCATGGGTCATTCCCATAGAGAGAATATCACAATACTCTGCACCTATTTGTTTTTGCACTAGTAAAAAATCCTCATAACCAGCTGCAAAAACCGGCTTAGTTTCTTCCGGGTTATCTGTTGCTTGCGCAATAACCATTAATCCTCTAACGCGAACATTACCAAAAGCAGACAATTTTGGCAATATGGTAATAAATTCTTCCTGTAAAAACCCACTCTTTTGCTCTTCGCGAGCAACATTAACCTGTAATAGGATATCCTGTACTTTACCTAACTTACCTGCTTCTTTGTTAATTGCAGCCAGAACTTTTTCGCTGTCCACTGACTCTATAATATCAAATAGCTCTACAGCCTGCTTTATTTTGTTTGTTTGCAAATGGCCGATTAAATGCCACACTCCACCAGGCGCAAGGATTTGTTTTTTCCCTTTTGCCTCTTGTACACGATTTTCACCAATATTATTTAAACCTGCAGCCAAGGCTTCTGTTACTACCTGTGCGGGATGATTTTTAGTGACGGCTACAATAGTTACACTATCTCCTGTGACTTTTTTAGTCTGACGATGCCCAATAGCCTCTTCAATTCTAGCACGCACTGCCTTGATATTATCTTCCAACATAGCACATAGCCCCCTATTTAAATTACATTGTCTCTTCAAACAGTATATGCCCTTTTATTTCTTATAGGCAATTGCTGCTAACCGCCCTGTTTTACCTTGTTCAGCACGATAAGAAAAAAACAGTTCTTTATTGTCAGAGGTGCAAACATTTGCACACAGGATGTTGTTAGCCCAAACTCCCTTTTCTTCAAGCTGCTTGCGGTTTACTTGCCATAAGTTAAGGTGCCAATGTCCTAAAGTCGTAGGCTCAAAACAATCGTGATATTTCGGTGCAGCCTTCCATACAGTCTCATCTACTTCATAACAGCAAGCTCCTATGGATGGTCCAAGAGCAACCACAATGTTTTCTGCTAAAGCTCCATATTTATTAAGCATAATATCAACTGCTTTCGCAGCAATATCGCCAATGGAACCACGCCACCCAGCATGTACTATAGCAATGGCTTCCCCTTTAGTATCTATAAGTATAACAGGCACGCAGTCAGCGTAAAAAAGCATTAACGGTACTTGCTTCATATTCGTCACCAAACCATCAGCATCGCTGATAGTTTCAGCAAAATCAGTTGCACCACTTCCCATATTTTTCTCAGTCACGGAAACTATATGGGTGCCATGAACTTGAGCGCAAGTAGTAGCTTTAGCTAAGTCAAAATTTAAAGCTGCAGCAACTTTACGTCTGTTAGCTAAAACTTTCTCTTTATCGTCCCCCACGTGCAAAGCCATGTTCAGCCCATTGACGGTTATATCGCTTTGCCCATGCATCCTACAAGTAAAAGCATGCACTACGCCTAATGCTTCCAAACGGGGAAATACACCATACCAGACATCATTTTTTTGTTTTAAAACGAAATCAGACATAAACCCCTCCTAATAAATGGCTCGTCTATATATTATAGTACATCCAACAAAAAAAGACGACAATTATGTCGTCTTTTTTATATACTATTTCAAAACTTTCTCATAACGAGCAATCATTGTTTCTAAAACCTTAAGCCGCGCATGATATTTGCAATTTGCTTCAACTACTGTCCAAGGAGCAGTCCTTGTATCCGTGCGATATAACATTTCATTAACCGCATCAACGTATGCAGACCACTTATCGCGATTCCGCCAATCATCAGGAGTTATTTTCCACGTTTTACCAGGGTCTTTTTCTCTAGCTTCAAACCGTTTATATTGTTCATCCTTATCGATTTGCAGCCAAAACTTCTGTACAATAATATCCTGTCTGTCCCATTGAGCTTCCATATCGTTAATCTCAGTGTAAGCCCGACTCCATTCATCAACAGTAGCAAAATGTTCAACGCGCTCTACCAAAACACGACCATACCAAGTTCTATCAAAAATTGCTACTTCGCCTACGTTAGGAATATGCTGCCAAAATCGCCATAAATAGTGAAAACTTTCCTCCCAGTCATTTGGAGCACCTATAGGATTTACCGCATAACCTAAAGGGTCTAGAGCTGAAGTAAAGCGTTTAATAACGCCACCCTTCCCCCCTGCATCCCAACCTTCGAAGCCAACAATAGTACTAATTTTTTTCTTATATAGCTCGTATTGTAAAATTTTCAGCTTCTTTTGATGCTCTTTTAATTTTACCTCATAATCGCTTTTACTTATGGTTTTAGTTAAATCAAAAGTACTCAAAATATCAGGCACCGATGAATCTTTTCGTATGGAAAAACTCCTTGTAACAGCCTGCTTGTTCCTACGCAAAGCTCGTTCAAAACTATCAATTATAATGTTAAAAACCGATATAACGCCAACTCGCATATCTTCTAGCGGTACCACATGCCAAGGAGCATAAACCGTATCAGTAATAGCCAGCATTTTTTCATAAACCTTATGGTAAGCCTTATAGTCTATACCTTCTACACCACCTGGTGCTAAATTCTCCCAACTATTCCCATAGATTTTAGCTATTTTCTTTAAATTTTTCTCCTGTTTTTTTTCAGAAAGATGGGCAAATATTTTAACAATACAATACTTTTCCTCTGTGAGCTCTCTTTCAAAAGTATTAATTTGTTCGTAATCAACATCGTACCAAGCAGATGCTTCATCAGGGTCGCCTACATCATGTTCATTCTTTAAAAAATACCATCCCCTATGATATAGGCTAATAGCGCCCTTGGTGGGCAATTGCTGCCAAAAGGCAGTAAAAAATGGTTTTGTCCTTTGCTCTTCAGTGGTCTTAGATGTTGAATATACACGAAAACCTCGTGGATCCATAACAGATAAAAGCTTATTAATTAATTCACCACGCAATGCTCCCCTAAAACCCTCAAAGACTACAACTACAGGAATTCCCGCATCTCTAATACTGCGTTGCAACGCTCCAACTTTTATAGACAAATCATCAAAACTTTTTTCATAATCCTTCTTGGGCATTTTTATTTTTAAATCTATTTTCTCTAACACCAATATCACTCCTGCATTAAACGTCTTTACCATATGGCTTTAAGGCTCTTGGTTGTCCCAAGACCTCTTTCATAATAAGTCCACGCCTAATGGTGCTGCGAGAAATTTTTCCCCGCCAAGCATTTGGCCCTGCCTTCCATTCAAGAGCCTCGCGCTGAATAGTTGCTTGTGCTGCTCCCTCGTACTTTGTATGAACAACCGGTATTTCTTCCTGTGCTGTGCTCTCTTGTTTCATAGAGTTTTCTTTAACTTGATTCTCTTCTCTTCCCCAAGTACGCCAAAACTCTTTATTAGTGCGAGAAAGCCCTTCATTTTCCGCAGGCTGGTTTTGTGGTGCAGGGACTTCATCTTGCTGTGAGCGTTTTTTATTCCCCATGAGTTTGGGAAGCATAAAAAACACAAAAGCCCAAATTATAAAGATAGGTAATATTCTCATGCTACTCCCCATTCCCGCTTATTTTGAATGTTCCGGTGCTCCTGCATCAGGACCAGCATCGGCGATTGTATTACGCATTTGCGTATCAGCAATAATATTATTCATTCGATAATAATCCATAACGCCTAAGCGCCCAGCTTCCAAAGCAGCCGCCAAAGCAATAGGAACCTTAGCCTGTGCTTCTACAACTTTAGCTTGCATCTCCTGCGTATATGCTTTCATTTCCTGTTCTCTGGCCACAGCCATAGCTCGACGTTCCTCAGCCCGGGCTTGAGCAATTCTCTTATCTGCTTCAGCTTGGTCGGTCATCAGTTCAGCTCCAATATTTCTGCCTACGTCAACATCAGCAATATCAATAGACAAAATTTCAAAAGCAGTCCCTGCGTCTAACCCTTTTTCCAAAACAGTTTTGGAAATATGATCAGGGTTTTCAAGCACTTCACTATGATTTGCGGCAGACCCCACACTGGTAACAATACCTTCTCCTACACGAGCGATAATAGTTTGCTCACCGGCACCGCCAACTAAGCGGTCAATATTTGCACGTACAGTAACACGAGCTTTTACTTTTAATTCTATGCCATTTTTAGCAACCGCTGAAACAATGGGAGTTTCAATAACTTCCGGATTTACACTCATTTGCACTGCTTCTAAAACATTACGTCCAGCCAGATCTATGGCACAAGCACGTTCAAAGGTTAGAGGAATTTCTGCTCGATGGGCCGCGATCAAAGCATCAATGACCTTATCCACGTCCCCACCCGCTAAATAATGAGCTTCTAATTGGTTAGCATTTACAACTAAGCCGGCTTTATTAGCCTTTACCAACGGCAAAACAATTTTAGAAGCAGGTACGCGTCGTAACCTCATGCCCACCAAATTCAAAATACTTACATCCACCCCAGCTGCCATAGCGGAAATCCACAATCCTATGGGAACAAAATTTAAAAATAGGTAAATCGCAAATATTGCCAAGACAATAATAAAACCACTACCTAAAATATCAATCCCTAAAATATTCATAATCACTTCTCCCTCTTTACAATAATTTTGTTCCCTACAACTTTAAAAACCATGATACTTTCTCCTGTTTCCACAAATTCACCATCAGCAACCACATCTACCCGCTCTCCCTCAATCAGAGCTGTACCACTTGGTCTTAGCATACTTACAGTAATTCCTTTTTTCCCGATATAACTGCTTAAATCGTGGGTAATGCTGTAGCCCTGCTTGTTTTCTTGACGACTTTTCAGCACAAGTAAATTCCAGGCCGGATTATTAGGCAAATACTTAATAAGTACTGCAAAGGCCGCAATAACAACTACCAGCCCGCCGGTTAACCAATACAATGCCGGTCTGTTGCCACCTAATGCCAAGTAAAAGCTGCCTAATATACAGCAAATACCACCAATTCCAAAAATGCCAAACCCTGGTATAAATACTTCAACAATCAAAAGGACTACCCCTAACATAAAGAGTCTTATTTCCATCCAACCTGTTATTAAATCAAAAGTGGAAGGATATAAGTCAAGTGGCACCGCTGTGGCTGCCGCAGCTACTGATGCCCATGCAACAAGACATAAGGCAACCAAAATTAAAACATACCTTTTCATTTCGCTACCCTCCTCGCTTTCCTTGCAAAATACAATAAAAACTATTTACTACAATTAATTATAACACAAAGATATATATAAATTGTCGTTTACAGAAATAACATAACACAAAATGTACCTTTTCATATTGAAATTGAACCTTTGGTAAAAAAAAAAGATACCTTTAAGGTATCTTCTTTCCAGTATTATTTTAATATCTCCCGTACCAACATATTTATTCTCTTACCATCAGCACGTCCCTTGGTTTTACCAATAACCACAGGCATTACCCTACCCATATCTTTCTGGCTGGTTGCGCCACATTCGGTTATCGCTTCTTGTACCAAAGTTCTTAATTCATCGTCGCTTAGTTGTTGAGGCAAATACTTTTGCAAAACTGCAATTTCTTTCTCGTTCTGTTCCACAAGCTCCATGCGTCCGGCCTTTTTGAATTCTTCAATGGAATCCTGACGCATCTTAACTTCCTTCATCAGCACGGTAATAACCTCATCGTCGCTAAGGTCTTTTTTATCATCAATCTCAATATTCCTGATATTTGAACGAGCCATGCGGATAACTCCAAGGGCCAATTTACCGGCTTCTTTATCCTTCATTGCCTGTTTCATATCTGCAGTCAAAAGATCTTTTATCGACATTGTTACGCCCCCAAATTATCTGGTTTTGCGCTTTCTTGCAGCTTCAGATTTTAGCTTACGTTTAACGCTAGGTTTTTCATAATGCTCGCGTTTTCTGACCTCGGAAAGGACCCCGGCTTTTTGGGTTGCGCGTTTAAAACGACGCAATGCGCTGTCTATTGTTTCGCTTTTGCCAACTTTAACTTCTGTCATCTGTTATCCCTCCCTCCACAACCGCTTTAAGGAAGTGTAGTAGTATATTACACCTAGATATTATAACGTATAGCCTCCCAGACTGTCAATAGATTAACAAGGCGGCCATCCAAGTGTTTTCCCCCCTAAAACATGGAAATGCAAGTGCTTAACAGATTGCCCACCATCTTCACCTGTATTAATTACTATGCGAAAACCATTTTCGTTAATTCCTAACTTTTTTACGATTTCACCCAGTTTATTTTGAATATATGGCAGTAATTCCGGAGACGCTGTCAAAATATTTTCTGTATGCTCTTTGGGAATAATAAGCACATGAATCGGAGCTCCTGGATTAAGATCATTTATAACTATTATTTTGTCATCTTCATATATTTTTTTACTAGGAATTTCACCCGCGACTATTTTGCAAAATATACAATCAGTCATTTTGTCACCACCTTTGTCCAAAGAATTTAATTCGCCACAAAAATATTTTCCCCTGCCAAAAAATAAAAAAACTGTTTTTTCTCACAAGAAACTGCCAAAAACTCCATCTTTATATAATTTTTCTACTTTTACCAGCTTCAGCTTGCCGGCACATGTAACATCACCACGGGCAAACACTCGTACGTAGCCGGATGATAAGCCTTCCCATACGCCTTTAGTAGTTTGCATTTCCATAATCACGGAAACTGTTTGTCCAATGAGTTTTTCACAAAAACTCCTGTGCCCTGCCTCATCTAACAGCTCCAGCTCGGCTGCTCTTTTTTGCTTAATCATCGGTGCTACCTGCCCCTGGTAAGTTTCCGCAGGTGTTCCTTTGCGCTGAGAATATGGGAAAATATGGATTTTACTAAAGTTGCATTTCTTTATATACTCCAAAGATTTGGCAAAATCTTCATCTTCCTCGCCTGGAAACCCCACTATTACATCTGTAGTAATAGAGATATTGGGCAGTCTCGCCCGCACTTTGTTAAGCATTTCTGTGAATTTCTCAGTAGTATATGGACGATGCATAGCCGCTAAAACTTTATCACAGCCTGATTGCAATGGTAAATGCAGATGCGGACAAACACGAGTATCTTCAACCATTAAGTCCAACAACTGATCATCCACTTCTACAGACTCTAAAGATCCTAGTCTCAACCTTGCTAAACCAGGTACTACTAAAGCCGCTTTCACGGCCATTACCAAGGTATTACCCTCTTTGTTTTCACGACCATAAGCTCCTAAATGAATGCCAATGAGTACGACTTCTTTAAATCCGACAGCAACCAAATTTGCAACCTCTGAGGTAATATTAGATAAACTGCGAGAACGCAAAGGTCCTCGCGCATAGGGAATAATACAATAGGTGCAAAACTGATTGCAGCCTTCCTGAATTTTTAAAAAAGCCCGTGTTTTATGCGTGCCTTCATCTGCATTCATCTCTTCGAATCTGCTGCCCATTTCCAGTTTATGCACTGCATTGACTGTATCAGTTCTTTGCCTTCCATAAGCTTCTTCAACTAAGTTTACTATTTTGTTTCGATCTTGATTACCAACAATAAGATCTACGCCCCTAATCTCTTTAACCTCATCTGGAAAAGTTTGTGGATAGCAACCTGTTACAACTACTAAAGCCCCCGGTCCCTGGCGCACAGCTTTATGAATAATCTTTCTTGATTTACTTTGACCCATATTGGTAACAACACAAGTATTTACCAAATAAACATCTGCCTTAGCGCTGAAATCCACTACCTTATATCCGGCACTACGAAAGAGTTTTTCCATAGAAGCAGTATCAGATTGGTTAACCTTGCACCCTAAGGTATAAAAAGCTATGGTTTTCATTACTTACCCTCCAAAATCGCCTGTTTCGTATAAAATTGCCGCCACCGTGGCCAACCCAGCTGTTTCTGTTCGCAAAATTCTCTTTCCTAAACTTACAGACATCATCCCGCAGGTTTTTAGAATATCAAATTCCTCCTTGGAAATTCCACCCTCCGGACCAATAAGTAAAAGAATTTCTTCAACACTTTTCTGTCCCTGCAACAATTCCTTTAGACCGCATCTATCTTCAACCTCATAGGCCACTATTTTCAAAGGTACCTCTTGCTTAAGTTCTAAGAGCTGTCTAATATTCACAGGTACTGACACCTTCGGTACTATTTCCCGTTTGCTTTGTTTTGCAGCTTCTTCTACAATTTTTTGCCATCTTGCCGTTTTTTTCTTCGCTTTTTCTGCATCTAACTGCACTACACAATTATCCATTGCAAGTGGAATTATTTCGCAAACTCCCAGTTCCACTGCCTTTTGCACAATGAAATCCATCTTGTCTCCCTTAGGCAGCCCCTGAGCCAAAATAATACGTACAGAAGGTTCATTAGCAGTGCCCAATCTTTCTACTAGACGCACAGAAACAACGGCTTCCGTAATAGCATTAATTTCCATCAAAGCGCTTACTTGGTCGTTGCTCACTATTTGTAACTGCTGCCCAACCTTCATCCTTAACACATGATTAATATGATGGGCATCCTTGCCCGTTATTGTCATTGTTTCTGCAAATGATGCCGGTAAAAAAAATCTGTGCAAAGTTATTCCTCCCTACACATGGTAATAGCTGCCCATTCACCTTGTCTATCTATTTTTAAAAGCTTCATGCCGTTTTGGGCCGCGACTGCCAAAACATCATCTATTCTAGCCTCTATAATACCACTAGCCAAAAAGACACCCTTGTCTTTGAGCTTACTGGGAATATCCGGCAAAAGCATAATAATGATATCGGCAATTATATTGGCAATTATTATATCCGCCTTTCCTTCAGTACCATGGAGTAAATCTCCCTGACGCACAGAAATTTTTGGGGATAAATTATTCAACGCAATATTCTCTTTGGCTACTTTAACTGCTGTCAAGTCGATGTCAACAGCTTTGCAGTCACCGGCCCCCAAAAGTGAGGCTGCCATAGCCAAAATACCACTTCCACAACCAATGTCAAACACAGTATCTCCATGTTTAACAAGTTCTTCCAGATTCTTCATACACATATTAGTTGTATAGTGCGTACCTGTACCAAAGGCCATTCCCGGATCAATAACTATAACCTTTTCATCACTCCGAGGCGTATAATTTTCCCATGTAGGTTTTATAACTAATTGTTTTCCAACTTTAGTAGTATGAAAAAATCTCTTCCACTCATTGGCCCAATCAGCCTCTTTTACCATACGAAATTTTGTGGCACCATAGCGGCATGGGCCGATACGAGTCTCTACCTCGGCTATTTTTTCCTCTAACCCGTTCAGACGAGAAGCAAGTTCCATATCATCAGGGAAATAGGTGGTAATTGTAACGACTTCTGTATTTTCCTGTTTTGGTATATCGCACATTTCCCAAGTGTTAGAATCCCGCAAACGATTTAAGAGCAGCGGATCGTCAATGACAACCCCGCCTGCTCTTAAAGTATTGAATATATCCGCAACTGCTTCCACAGCCTCATGTATCACCTGTACACTAACTTCAACCCACTGCTGCATTAACATTTCTCCTGTCCGTTATTTAAACAAGCCGGAAATTTTTTTCAAGAAGCTCTTTTCTTCCGGATTAATATCATCGCCACCAACATCGGAGAATTTTTCCAAAGCTTCCTTTTGCTTCTCGCTAAGCTTTGTAGGAATTACGACCTTAACCCGTACTAATTGATCGCCCCTGACGCCATTTCTAAGACTAGCAACACCCTTGCCTTTTAAACGTAGGATCTTACCTGGCTGCGTTCCTGCCGGCACCTTCATAATAACCTGTCCATCCAAGGTTGGAACTTTAATTTCAGCCCCTAAGCTAGCTTGAACGATGTTTATTGGGATTTCGCAATGAATGGTAGTGCCATCACGCTCAAAAAACTTATGTGGTTTTACATACAAGTAAACATATAAATCTCCCTTGCCGCCACCACGTATTCCTGCTTCGCCTTCTCCTGCAACTCTTAGCCTAGAACCGCTATCTACGCCAGCTGGTATTTTAACTTTCAAAGTCTTGTTCTTCTTCACCCGGCCCGTACCACGACACGCTCTACATGGTGTTTTAATAATTTTGCCGGTACCATGGCAACGGGTACAAGGACGTACATTAACCATTTGTCCAAACATAGTGTTCTGAGTTACGCGTACCTCCCCGGTTCCGTGGCATTCGCTGCAAGTCTCGACGCTAGATCCCGGTTCTGCACCGCTGCCATGACAAACGTCGCATTCTTCCTCACGGTTAAGACTAACTTCCTTTTCACAACCAAAAGCAGCTTCTTCAAATTTGATTTCCAAATCCATGCGAAGATCTGCTCCCGGACGTGGGCCGTTATCTGCTCTGCCACGGCTGCCGCGACCTTGTCCACCAAAGAACATATCGAAAATATCGTCCATGCCCTGACCGCCAAAGCCCTGTCCGCCACTGAATCCTCCAAAGCCTCCGCCAAAAGGATTTCCCTGGCCTCCGCCGCCATTTTGAAAAGCGGCGTGTCCATATTGGTCATAAGCAGCACGTTTTTGCTCATCTGATAAAACACTATAAGCTTCAGAACATTCTTTAAACTTTTCTGCTGCCGCAGGGTTGTCCTTATTCACATCAGGATGATACTGACGTGCAAGTTTACGATATGCTTTTTTTATTTCATCTGCAGTAGCACTTTTTGCTACGCCCAGCACGTCATAATAATCTCTCTTCTCCAAAATAGCACCATCCCATTTGAAACAATTTTTAAAATTTTAATACCTCACCAAAATGCACGAAAAACCGTGGCCTTTATAGTGAGATTATACCACATTAGTACATCTCACTACAAAAGCGCAAGGTTTGCAGAAACAACTGGTTAAATATCTTGAACTTTAATTACTTCTTATCTTTTTCGTTTACAACTTCAGCATCGACCACGTCATCGTCATTTTTTTTGCTTTCAGTCCCTGCAGCGCCGGCATCGGCTCCTGCAGCTCCCTTAGCTGCCTCAGTTTGTTTATACAATTCAGCTGACAATTCATACAAAGGCTTAGTTAAAGCTTCTGTATCTGCTTTAATCTTATCATTATCTTGCCCCTTCAAAGTTTCCTTCAAAACAGCCAATGCTTCCTGTACTTTCTTGACTAGATCTTCGTGGCCCTTGCCTTCCATATCCTTACAAGTCTTTTCAGCTTGATAGCACAAAGAATCAGCCTGGTTACGTACTTCTACGCCTTCTTTACGTTTCTTATCTGCTTCAGCGTTAGCTTCTGCTTCTTTAACCATCTTCTCTACTTCATCTTTGTTCAAGCTGCCGGAAGAGGTAATGGTAATTTTTTGTTCTTTCCCTGTACCAAGATCTTTGGCACTAACATTAACAATACCGTTGGCATCAATATCAAAGGCTACTTCTACCTGTGGCACCCCACGAGGAGCTGCCGGAATACCCCCTAATTCAAAACGACCAAGAGTTTTGTTGTCAGCCGCCATTTCACGCTCGCCTTGCAACACATGAATATCTACAGCAGGCTGATTATCTGCAGCAGTAGAGAATACTTGCTTACGTGAAGTAGGAATAGTTGTGTTACGATCAATAATCTTAGTAAACACCCCACCTAAAGTTTCAATACCTAAGGACAACGGAGTTACGTCAAGAAGCAATACATCCTTAACATCTCCAGCCAATACGCCTGCTTGAATAGCTGCACCAACTGCCACACATTCATCAGGATTTACGCCATGTGCCGGATCTTTACCCAATACCTTTTTAATGGCTTCTTGAACGGCCGGTATTCTGGAAGAACCACCAACAAGCAATACTTTGGCAATATCTTTAGCTTCCAATTTTGCATCAGCTAATGCTTTTTTAGTAGGTACAACTGTTCTCTCTACTAGGTCAGCAGTCATTTCATCAAACTTAGCACGAGTCAAATCCATATCTAAATGTTGAGGACCATCAGCACCGGCTGTAATAAACGGCAAGTTTATATTGGTAGTAAGCATATTGGACAATTCTATTTTAGATTTTTCGGCTGCCTCACGAATACGTTGCATCGCCATTTTATCAGGAGTCAAATCTATACCGGTATTTTTTTTGAATTCATCAGTCATCCATTTCATAATACGTTCATCGAAATCATCACCACCTAGATGAGTATCACCATTAGTAGCTTTTACTTCAAACACACCATCGCCCATTTCCAGAATAGACACATCAAAAGTGCCACCGCCTAAGTCATAGACAAGTACAATATGATCATCCGTTTTATCAATACCATACGCAAGAGCTGCCGCTGTTGGTTCATTAATAATACGCAAAACATCTAAGCCTGCAATCTTGCCGGCATCTTTTGTTGCTTGACGTTGACTATCGCTAAAATAGGCAGGAACAGTAATAACAGCTTGAGTAACAGTTTCTCCTAAATATTTTTCAGCATCACCTTTCATTTTTTGTAAAATCATAGCTGAAATTTCTTCCGGAGAATATTTTTTGCCATCAATAGATACTTTATAATCAGTACCCATATGACGTTTAATAGAACTTACCGTTCTATCAGGATTAGAAATAGCCTGGCGTTTAGCCAATTGTCCTACCAAGCGCTCTCCACTTTTGCTGAATCCTACCACAGATGGAGTTAAGCGACCTCCTTCTTGCGTTGAAATAACAGTAGGTTCGCCACCTTCCATTACTGCTACAACAGAGTTTGTTGTTCCTAAATCAATACCAATTATTTTAGACATCTTAAATTCCTCCCTATCATTATGTTTAATTTAAATTTATATGAAAATCTCAATTTTGCGAGATAATCAGCTAACTTTTAGTTACTACTCTAACTTTACTATGACGGATTATACGATTATTAATCTTATACCCTTTTTCTAATACCATATCAATAGTATCTTCAGGTAACTCAGGATTTTCTCCACGCATAATCGCCTCATGAAATTCCGGATTAAATTTCTCTCCTTGAGACTGTATTTCTACAACATTCAATTCCTTTAGCGCCTGCTCGAACTGCTTATGAATCTTTTCCAAGCCAAGTCTAATAGTTTCGCTATCAGGAGACTTTGCTATACTTTCTTCTGCTCTTTCAAAATTATCCAAAACCTTTAAGAACTTGCCTACTACACCAGCCGTAACAAACCCGGCTAATTGTGTTTGTTCTTCATTATTGCGGCGCCGCAAATTATCGAAATCTGCTTGCAACCTTAATAACTTGTTTTGCAAATCCTCAATTTTACTATCTCTTTCGTCCACTTGAGGCGGTGCCTCAGTACTTGTTTCTTCTTGAGACTTGGTAGCATCATCAGTGGTTACTGTCTCTTCGGCGGCTGTTTCTTCTGCTGCTAATTCCTCTGTAGAAACCTGATTCTCTTTGTCATCATGCTCTTTGTTCTGCACTGTTGTTCCTCCTCGTTGATTTATATCTTTGCTTTATCGAAAACTACTTGCAAATATTTGTGAAGATAATCCATAACAGATATAACCTTACAATATTCCATCCTAGTAGGTCCCAATACTGCCATAGTTCCCACTACCTGCCCATTTAACCGGTAAGTAGCTTGAACCATACTACAATCTTGGATACTCGTAAACTTATTTTCACTACCTATAGTAATACGTAATCCCGAATTCTCTCCGGCATTTAGCATATCTTTCAATACTTTTTCTTCTTCCAAAACACCTAAGAGCTCTTTGATTCTCTCGGCATCTCTGAATTCCGGTTGATTAAATAATTGTTTTGTTCCTCCCAGGAACATTTTCTGTTCTTGCTGTCCGGCGCTCATTTGTTGTACTGCCTTAAGCAAAGACGTAAATAACATTTTATCCCCGGATACATCTTCATATAGTTCTTCTAACATTGTTCCATTTATATCACTTAGTTTCATGCCATGAAGTTTATTACTTATCCGCTGTGCTAGATAATCCATCTCCTCTTGTTTCATACCTAACGGGACTTCAACCACACAATTATCTATATTACCATCATCAGTAATTAGGCAAAGAATCGCCCGATTTCGATCAAGTGGCAAAAAACGCATATAAGAAAAAGAACTGCTACTATCTCTATTAGTCAGGACCATGGAAACATTCTTGCTCATTCTGGAAAGAATTTTTGCTGTAGATTGAAAAATATCATCAATGCTACGCACACGTTCTCGGTACCAGCCGTCTATAAGCGCACGGTCATTATCAGTCAATGCTCCCGGAGAAATCATTGAATCCACGTAAAACCTGTAAGCCTGCGCTGAAGGCACACGTCCAGCAGAAGTATGCGGTTGTTCTAAGAAGCCTAGCAGCTCCAAATCACTCATCTCATTACGAATAGTAGCAGGACTAATACCTAGATTATATTTACGTGCAATAGTACGTGAACCTACGGGCTCGGCAGTAGCAATATAGTCCTCTATGACGATTTGTAAAATTTTCTTTTTTCTATCGGTTAGCATAATTGCACTCCCCCTGCCCTTCGTTGTTAGCACTCTCTTGTGTAGAGTGCTAACACCTTGATATAAAGATACTCCTTCTTTACTTAGTTGTCAATACTTTACGGCATTTTTTACAAAAATTTTTCAAATACTTGGTTGCCAAATCTCATGCCCAGTTCAGTTAAATTCATGCCACTTTGCAAATCGTCAACTTTTAAAAGTCCTTTGCTTTGGCACTCAGTTATTTCTTTTTCATAAATTTTCATAATATCAAGGTTAAATCTTTTTCTGGCTACAGAGAAATTTATGCCAAAGTTTGTCCTTAATCCCATGAAAAGATACTCTTCCAACCTAGTAGTTAATTCTAATTCTTCTATTATAGGCTCCTTACCCTGTAAATATTTGACAATATTATTAGTATTGGTAAGCCTCATTTTTCCGTTAAAAGAACAAGCCGATACTCCGAACCCCACATATGGTAAATACTGCCAATACACCATATTATGCAGTGATTCTTCCCCGCAAAAGGCATAATTAGATATTTCGTACCGCTTATACCCTCGCTGTGGCAAGTATTTTACTATAAAATCATACATATCGCCGCTATCATCTTCGCTTGGCAACATCAACTTCCCTGTATTTAACTTCTGGCATAATGGTGTCCCGTCTTCTACAACGAGTCCATACACGGACAGATGTTTGATTCCCTGCTCTATAAGTGTTTGCAGTGAGTTAGTAATCGACCCCAGCGTTTGGCCCGGATAGCCATAAATCAAATCGGCATTTATGCGTAAAAATCCTGCTTCTTTAGCAAGATTAATAGCCTCTAGCGCTTCCAATGAGCTGTGTATCCTGCCCATAGCCATCAGTTCCTCATTTTTCAGTGATTGTATGCCAAAACTAATACGGTCGAACCCCAGCTTGCGATATGCCAGCAAACTTTCTCTGGAAATCGTACCTGGATTTGCCTCAATAGTGGCCTCTGCCGGGTTTTTCCATAAGCCTGTGCTTTTTAAAGTTTTTACTATTTTGGTAATGTACTCCATTGGCAACACGGTTGGGGTCCCCCCTCCGAAATAGATTGTCGCCTGTGGATTAACGGGAATTACCAAAGCACGTTGCTGAATCTCTTGGCAAAGATTATCTGTATATTTTTCCATAATTTCTCTGCTTTGTTGAGGGAAAGAAGCAAAATCGCAATATAAACATTTTTGCAAACAAAAAGGGATATGTATGTATATCCCTTGAATTTGTTCCCATTTGTTCATGGTTAAACCTCATTTTTAGGATTATAACATCCTCTATTTATTATCATCCATTTTCAATATGGCCATAAATGCCTCCTGTGGAAGCTCTACCGTTCCCACTTGCTTCATGCGTTTTTTACCTTCTTTTTGTTTTTCCAGCAACTTATGTTTACGAGAAATATCGCCGCCATAACATTTAGCCAATACGTCTTTACGCATAGCACTAACTGTTTCCCTAGCAATAACTTTGTTTCCGATAGCAGCCTGCACAGGAATTTCAAACATCTGCCTTGGGATAAGGCTTCTTAGTTTTTCTACTAATTGCCTCCCACGATATGTGGCCCTTTCCTTATGCACAATAGCAGAGAGAGCATCTACCGGTTCTCCATTTAAAAGGATATCCACCTTAACAAGATTAGAAGGCTTATAGCCGTGCAGCTCATAATCCAAAGAAGCATATCCACGTGAACAGGATTTGAGTTTATCAAAATAGTCATAAATAATTTCGCTTAGGGGCAATGAATAATGGATCATAACTCTGGTTTCATCCAGGTAGGTCATATTATCATACTCACCACGCTTTTCCTGAGAAAGTTCCATTACTGCCCCAACATAGTCCTTAGGTACAATAATAGTCGCATTTACAAAAGGCTCCTCTACATGGTCAATGACTGTGGGATCAGGAAACAGTGAAGGATTGTCAACCATTTCCACCGTACCATTGGTTCGGAATACTTCATATATAACATTGGGTGCTGTAGTCAAAAGCGATAGATTATATTCTCTTTCTAACCTTTCTTTCATAACATCCATATGTAATAAACCTAAGAAACCGCAACGAAAACCAAAACCTAAAGCCACTGATGTCTCCGGTTCGAAAACTAATGAAGCATCATTTAATTGTAATTTCTCTAAGGCATCACGTAAATTATCATAATCGGAGTTATCTAAAGGATAAAGGCCACAATATACCATGGGAGTAGCCTTACGATATCCGGGCAAAGGAACATCGGCAGGATTGTCATTATTGGTTACAGTATCACCTACACGGGCATCACGCACGTTTTTAATTCCTGCGGCAAGAAATCCTACCTGCCCCTCTTCCAGAATTTCTATAGACACAGGTTTAGGAACAAAGCACCCTACTTCCGTAACCTCAAATACCTTCTCCGTAGCCATCATTTTAATACGCATTCCCTTACGGATATTGCCGTTAATAACGCGAACATAAAGAACCACGCCCTTGTAGGCATCAAATTTAGAATCAAAAACCAAAGCCTGCAATGGTCTTGAGCTATCACCCCTAGGCGCAGGAATTCTTTGCACTATAGCTTCTAACACTTCGTCAATACCTATTCCTGTTTTAGCGCTGCACAAAATAGCCTCGGAAGCGTCTATGCCCAATATTTCCTCTATCTCATGTTTAACCCTCTCAGGATCTGCACTAGGTAAATCCACCTTGTTAATAACAGGTATAATTGCTAAATCGTGTTCCATAGCTAAATATACATTAGCCAAAGTCTGCGCTTCAATACCTTGAGTAGCGTCAATAACTAAAAGTGCCCCCTCGCAAGCCTGTAAAGCTCTGGATACTTCATAGGTAAAATCCACATGGCCCGGTGTGTCTATTAGATTAAGCATATACTCATTGCCGTCTTTAGCCTTATATTCCAAACGTACTGCTTGTGCTTTAATGGTAATCCCGCGTTCTCTTTCCAAATCCAGAGAATCCAGAATTTGCTCCTCCATCTCACGCTTAGACAAGGTGCCCGTGGTTTCAATCAAACGATCAGCCAAAGTAGACTTGCCATGATCGATATGGGCAATAATGGAAAAATTTCTAATTGTTTCTTGCGACATATAAACATACTCCTTAAATTACTAGCTAAATTATCTCTTATAAGTGTTAGTTATTATAGCATTTATACCACCTTGCAAGCAAGTATAGGGGGTAATATTAGAAATATCTCTTGCCAAAATTACCTACTCGTGATAAAATTCATGGGTAAAGTAATTTTTAGGAGGTGAATTTCGTTGCCAAACATTAAATCTTCGATTCGTAGTGTTAAAACCGATGCAGAACGTCGTGCTGCTAATGGACCTGTTAAAGCTACTCTTCGTACGGCTTCTCGTAAAGTTTTAGCTGTAGCTGCTGAAGGTAACAAGGAAGAAGCGCAAGCATCTCTTGTTAGTGCATCCGGTTTACTTGATAAAGCTGCTCGTAAAGGTATTGTTCACAAGAATGCGGCTGCCCGCAAGAAATCTAGACTAGCTAAAAAAGTTAATGCTTTAAAATAAATCAGCACCACCCGTCTAACGGGTGGTTTGCTCTGAGGCTATAAGCCTCTAATGCCGACTAGCGTCTAAAGGCGCTAGCTTTCACTTTGTTCAAGCTACTATGCCCTTGCCACTTTAGCTGCCTCCAAGGAGGCTATTGTTTACGCGCTACCCCTTGAAGGGGTCCTCGTATTCTTTGACACTTA
>Ga0183100_1000194_pt1 | contig 73166 bp, 69 predicted proteins | sample Biomet2_FD_127789 | JGI IMG/M metagenome (GOLD analysis project Ga0183100, IMG submission 127789) | Microbial communities from bioreactor (seeded with anoxic lake sediment) at LBNL, California, USA - Biofuel metagenome 2 | ecosystem: Engineered > Bioreactor > Anaerobic > Unclassified ...
CTTAGCATAGGCCCCCAAAATACCGTTAGTGCGGTAAATCGCCAAAAATATAAATTTTATCTGTTTTATTATCAAGAAATTAAAATGAATTTACCGCACTAAAATTCAAGGGCGTATGAAGTCAGGAAAATTAGTCGATCATCAATTCGTAAGGAAGGCGAGCCTGAACGCCTTTCATCTGCTTGATGGATTTAAGGTATTGGTAATAAATGTAGGTATCGCCCAATTCCTTTTGTATTCTTGTTTCTTCGTTGCCTCCGGTTAATTCTTCAAACAATTTGGTAAACGGATCTTTTTGTTTGGGAAGATTCAACAAACGATAATCGCTTATTTTGGCAAGATTAGCTGCCGTTTTGATGGCAACATCCAATCCTCCGAAATCATCAATCAGCTTAATTTTTTTGGCATCGGCTCCACTCCATACCCGGCCCTGCCCTATGCTGTCCACCTGGGCTATGGTCAGATTACGACCTTCGGAAACGTGCTTCAGGAATAAAGAATAAATATGCTCTACATCCTTTTGGAAAACGTTTTGTTCGAAAGGAGTCAATGCACGGTTTACGTTGGGAAAATCGGAATAGGTATTGGTTTTTACACCATCGAAAGTGATACCTAATTTGTTGTTGAAAAATTTCTGAAAGTTAGGTACCATACCAAATACGCCAATGGAACCGGTAATGGTATTGGGCTGAGCAATGATTTTATTCGCAGCACACGAAATCCAGTATCCGCCCGAAGCAGCCAGGTCGCTCATGGAAACAACTACCGGCTTTACCTTTTTTGCCAATATGATCTCACGATAAATAACCTCGGAAGCCAGGGCGCTTCCACCGGGTGAATTAACACGCAAAACGATGGCTTTTACTCTATCGTCGAGGCGTGCTTCGCGAATGGCTTTGGAAACGGGTTCCGAACCAACGGTCTGGTCATCACCGTCACCACTGACAATATCACCGGCAGCATAAATCACAGCTATTTTATCTTTGGAATGGATACGTTTGGATTTATCGGCAACATCCATGTATTTGTTTAACGAAATAAGACTGAGCTTTTGGCTTTCCTTTTTGCCGCAACGTGCTTTCAGTTCCGCTATCAATTCGTCTTTGTAAATCAATTTATCAACAAGTTTTTGATTAAAGGCTTCTTCAGCCGTCTGAGCGCCCAGTGAATTGGCAATGGTGTTAAGTTGTTCCGTTTCTACATGTCTGCTTTCAGAAATACCTTTCAGCATCTGATCCCAAAGCGCCGTGATATAGGTGAGCGTTTGTTCGCGATTGGGTTCGCTCATCTTATCAAGCAAAAAGGGTTCAACAGCGCTTTTAAATTTTCCATGACGGATAATCTGCACATCCACATCTAATTTTTTCAGCGTACCTTTCATAAACATCACCTGACCGGATATTCCTTTAAAGGTCAACTGTCCCTCGGGATTAAGATAGATTTTATCCGAAATGCTGGCAAGGTAATAAGCTTTTTGGCTGTAATCCTCCGAATAGCTGACAATGAATTTGCCCGAAGTTTTAAACTCTTTCAGTGCATTTCGTATTTCTTCTACCGAAGCCATACCGGCAACCACATTATCCAGATCGAGATAAATGCCTTTAATATTTGGATCGTTGGCGGCTTTTTTAATATTTTTAAGTACATCATCCAATCCCATATTGCCGGCCTGGAAAGAACCGAATTTAATGTACTGCATGGACGAACGCTCCACCATAGGCATATCCAATTTTATCTGCAGGACGCTGTTTGGAGAGATGACAACTTCATTTTTTGAAGAAAGAGAAACTATCGAAACGACAATTCCCATAAAAATAAAAAACATGATGACCAGCGTGAGGAAAGTCCCAAGCATGGAAGCAAACATAAATTTAAAAAACTGTTTCATCGCTTTACGTTTTTAGAATTAATATGCAAGTTTACGAAAAAAACACATAATCCATGTAAAATCATTAAAAAATATTCAGGCAGATTATCTTATGTAATGTACCTTTGCAAAAAAATAATAATCATGGACTTTTCAATTGTAAACATCATTCAGGCCATGTTGGCACCGGGTTTAATGATTTCAGCCTGTGGTCTGTTGCTCCTGGGCATAAATAATAAATATTCGTTGGTTGTAAACCGCATCCGGCAACTCACCGACGAAGAACGCAAACTCACCAAATACCCACGGGTAGAGCCGCTTCATCCCGACGAACAACACCGTTTGGAAAGCATCACCCTCCAGATTGAGAAGTTTGCTTTCCGGGTAACGCTTGTGAAAAATGCCGTGTTCAGCTATTCTATTGCCGTTGCCTTTTTTATTCTTTCGTCGCTGATGATCGGACTCAAATACCAGGTTGCCGCCGAATGGGTATCCGATTTGGCCGTCATTCTTTTTCTGGCCGGCATGATTTCGGTATTCATCGGCGTGTTATTTGCCGCCCGCGAAATACGTAAGGGACACCAAATTGTGAAAATTGAAATCAGCAATATTTAATGAAAATTTTAATCTTGCCTGTGAACTAAAATTTATAGTAATTTTAGGGTGTGATTCAAGCGAAAACCAGAAATAATGCATCATGAAGGATTTTAAAAAATATTATCTTATACCGGCAACTCCTGCCGATATCTACCGGGCTTTAACCAATCCGTTGACCATCCGTCTGTGGACAGGCGATCCGGCAGAAATGTCAACAGAACCCGGCTCTGAATTTTCGTTATGGGACGGAAGTATAACCGGAAAGAACATTGCTTTTGAGGACGATCGTAAAATTGTCCAGCAATGGTATTTTGGCGATCAGCCCGAAGACTCCATCGTTACCATTATACTTCATGCTCATAAACAAGGCACTTCCGTTGAATTAAAACATACCAATATTCCGGACAGCGAATACGACGATATGGTGGAAGGATGGAACGACAGCTATTTCGGTTCACTTCAGGAATTTTACGAAGAATAACTGACCAGTAAAAAACCCCGAAGGTTTTGAAAACCTTCGGGGTTTACAACTTACCATTAATAATGCTCCAGACACCGATTAATTATGATGAAGAATAGAAATCCGGAATTAATTTTTTAAACTGAAATTATGTAAACCAAAAACAACCGCCATGAACCGTCTCGAACGCCTTACCGCCATCTTAACGCATCTGCAATCGAAAAAAGTAGTAAAAGCTTCTGAAATAGCAGGTCGTTTTAAAATCAGTTTACGCACGGTATACCGCGATTTGCGGGCGTTGGAAGAGGCAGGTGTTCCTGTTGGCGCTGAAGCCGGAATAGGTTTTTTTCTGGTAGACGGTTACCGGCTACCGCCTGTAATGTTTACCCGCGACGAAGCTTCTGCCCTGGTGCTTGCCGGAGCTCTTTTCCATAGTTTTTCTGATGCCACCGTTAGCCGTCATTTCGATTCGGCGATGTTTAAAGTGAAAGCGGTTTTACAACCGCCGCTCAAAGAACATCTTGAAACGCTGAGCAAAAAAATTGAAGTATGGGAACCCAATACCGACGAATCTCCGGCCTGGCTTACCGACATCCAGACTGCTTTGGGCGAACATCGCGTGATCCGTATGGAATATTATTCGCTGAAAGCAAAAAAAGCAGCTTCCCGTGTAGTCGAACCCATCAGCCTGAGTTTTTCCGAAGGAGCCTGGTATCTTTTTGCATGGTGCCGTTTACGTAACGATTACCGGGAATTCCGCCTCGACCGCATTCTTCATCTCACCCTCGAAAATGAAACTTTTTCTCCCGAAAAACATCAAAGTCATATAGAAGTGCTTGAGCAAATGTTTGATCAAAACTATGTTCATCCGGTTACGCTCCATTTCCATAAAAATTCAGGCTGGGAAACGCTCAAACGCCGCCTTTGCTATTGTCTGGTGGACGAAAAAGACCTGGGCGATACCATAGAACTGACTTTCCGTGTGGACAATTATTTCTATTTTGGTAAATATCTGCTCGGTTTCGGCGATCAGGTCAATATCGTTTCCCCTCCGGAATTAAAAGAAATAATGAAGGAAATGACACGCGATCTGGCTGATCATTACCGTTAAAAGAAACCCCAAAGGATTTGAAAACCTTCGGTTCAGATTAATTATCAAATATTTTTTCTTCTGCTGACATACCCTTGTCACAACACCAAGCTACTTTTGCAGCAATAGAAACCAAAACGTTAAAAAATGTTACCAAAAGTAATTGTTCACAACCTCATCAGTGTTGACGGTTGTTTTACCGGCTTTGAAGCCGACCTGGAAACTTATTATTCCGTTGCCGCAGGATTTGGCGCCGACATGTGCCTTATCGGATCGGAAACCATGGCCAAAGCCGACGAAGAAAATGTGGCAGAAGAACCGGCCGATTTTATAAAACCCGATCCGGCAACCCGTCCTCATGCCGGATATTGCGTTGTAGTCGACAGCCGGGGTATTTGCCGTAACCTGCACTTGTTTCGCCGTGCTGATTACTGCAAAGATGTGGTAGTGCTGGTGTCGGCGACTACACCCGAATCGCATCTGCAATATCTGCGCGAAAGAAATTATGATTACATCATCGTTGGAAACGATCATGTGGATTACCGCAAGGCATTGGAAATTCTTTATGAAAAATACCATTGCCGCACGCTTCGTGTGGATAGCGGAGGTACGCTGGTCAGCATTCTCATTCAACAAGGATTAGTAAACGAAATAAGTCTGATTGTCGCTCCCCTGCTGACCGGCAATGCTCAACCGGCGCTTTTCGGCAAACTCAATCTTACCAAAAACATAAACCTGAAATTTGTAAAATCCGAGCCGCTGTCCGATGGTCAGCTTTGGATAACATATCGGTTATAACGGTTTACCGTCGGGTAAAGAACAAATGATATTTTATTCTTCCGGCTCAAGACGGTTTTTCAGTTCATCCGTTTCAATTTCCAGGCTTTGAATCTGTTTTTCTTTACGTTCGATGCTTAATCGTGTGGAAGCAATCCGAGCCTTTAATCCGGCGACAGCGTCTTTTTCTTTTCCGGCTGATACCACAATATCCAGCTGATCTTCCAGCTCACGGAGGTTAGCCCGTTCATCTTCCAGGCTTTCCTCCGTAGTTGAAATCTCAGCCGAGAGTTCCGCCAGTTTATATTGCATTTTCACTTCCCAGTTCTTTTTTTTCTGGCGAAAGAAATCATCAAGACGTTGGTTAAGAATATCGAAAGCCGTTTGCAGACGACCGTAAAGTTCTTCCCTTTGTTCTGCGGCAAGCCTTATCCCTTTAAATTCCAACTGAATCTTTTTCAGAAATTCCCTTGTCTCTTTATATTGAGAGGTTTCCTGTGCCTGGGTAAGTCCGTTGTTCACCAGCGTTTTTAATTGTTCATAGTTTTTGCAGGCTTCTTTTTCAAACGATTGTCTGGTTTCGTTAAAACGCTGGTTTAGTATTTCAAAATTTTGCTGAATGACACCATATAGTTCGTCGCGTTGTTCTTTTCTGAGCCTGGCTTCGCGCAATTCGGCCTGAATTTTTATCAAAAGCTCTCTCGATAGTTTCAAGCTTTCAGTGGCTTTTATCTGTTCGATAACATCTGCTATGTTTTTTTTCAGACGGGTATAATTCAGAATCGCTTCTTTTTCAAAAAGAGTTTTTTCAGCTTCTTTCAGGGATTTCAACGTGTCGAAAGCCTGCTGAAGACGGGCATAAAGGGCTTCGCGATGCTGATGCAACAGTTTCTTCCCCTTAAAAAGCGACTGAACTTCGATAAGAAAATTCCATGCCTGTTGAAAATCCTTTGGATCGCTTGCAACGGCAACCGCTTCGTCAACTTTAGTTTTAAGTTGAAAATAGTTTTGTGCGGCTTCGTTTTCAAAGTCAAGTCGCTCGTCCTCAATTTTTTTATTTATTTCGGCAAAAGCCTGCTGTAATCTTTCATAAAGTTGTTCACGGTCGCCCTGATGAAGTTTCAATCCTTTAAAATGGTTTTGGGCATCAATCAGGTATCCTTTGGCTTCACGCAGATCGGTTGCCTGCTTTACCTTATCAAAGGCCTCATCAATAATTTTTTTAAGATGGATATAATTGCTAAAAGCTTCGTCGTCGTAGTTTATTCCGTTGTCCATAAATACAGTTCTTAAAGTTTATAAGATTTGTAAGGACAGACTAAGCTGGGTTTACAAAATCTTAGAAAAACCGAAATGAAAAATTTCAGCGTTTATTTTCAAAAAGTGAATACGCAAAGATAAAAGGAAAATGCGGGAATGGAACATTAACGACGGTATTTTAACATCGAATGGTAAAACAACGTATGGTTGAATAAAATAAAAATAAATATGGGATGTACGGATAGGTGGATTTTTAACACCTTTATATCTTTCTTATAATTAGCTTATTAAAACTGTCTTTTTTGCCTGTTTTGTTGATTTGTCTGTAATCTTTAAATCACCGCTTTGGCGGATTAACTCTATAATAAAATTTCTTTTAGAAATTTCGGTTTTTAAATTTCTAATTTCATTTTCAAGCTCCCTTATCATTGCATCTTTATTGACTTGGCTATCATAATAGCCAACCTTTTCATGCACTTCATCCGAAATTATACTATCAGTTTTTTCAAATTCCTCACCTTCGCCAGTTAATAAGTAATCGAGGCTTACCTGCGGGAATTTATTTTTAAGCTTCATTAAAAATTCAGCTGTGGGATAAAAACCGCCTGTTAACCATCCAGATAATGTAGATGGGTTTTCATCCAGAATTTTTGAAAAATTTTTTCCGGTAAAACCTAAATTTTTCATTACCATCCTTAATCTATCTCCGAAGCTGGTTTTCAATATATTATATTTAGATGATTAATAATGCTTTATATTTCAGACAGAACAGACAGTTTAAATTTTAAGGAATAATTTGTAAAAAACTGATTATAATAGCTTTATTAAATTTAGGTGCGGATAGGGGGACTCGAACCCCCACGCCTCTCGGCACCAGATCCTAAGTCTGGCTCGGCTACCAATTACGACATATCCGCCTTTGAGCGTGCAAAGATAATATATTAGTTTTAAAATAAAAGAAATTAAAAAAACTACCTCTGGGTATGACAGTTATAGCAAAAGACTATTGTCCACGTTGTTTTTTTATTGCATCATAAATAACCTGCTGAATGTCGGTACGTATATTCATTTCCGAGAGTTTTTTGTTCTCGGCATCAGGATAGATACGGTTCGACAGGAAAACATACACAATGCCATATTCAGGATCGTCCCAGGCATAAGTTCCGGTAAAACCGGTATGTCCGAAACTCTCGTACGAAGCATCGCGGCAGGTTGGTCCGGGCTGGCTGATATCGAGCATGGGTTTATCAAAGCCAAGGGCACGGCGGTTACCGGTAAGCAGAAACTGGGTGCTGGTAAACAGATCGACTGTGGCCGTATCGAGATAACGTACACCCGCATAATTTCCTTTGTTGAGCAACATCTGCATTAAAACAGCCAGGTCGCCGGCATCGGAAAACAAACCGGCATGACCGGAAACTCCACCCAACATCGCCGCCCGTGGATCATGCACATCGCCATGAACAAGCTGATGGCGGAAGATGGTATCGTTTTCCGTAGGTGGTATCCTCGTCAGATCAAAACGATGGCGCGGATTAAAACCCATAGTTGACAATCCCAACGGTTTATAATAAACACTATCCACATACTTATCCAACGATTCTCCGGTAACACTTTCCACCACCTGGCAAAGCAACATAAAACCGAGATCGCTGTATTTGTATTCTTTCTTTTTGGATACCGGCGATTTGGCAATGCTGTCGAACATCACTTTTGCATAATCCTTACGCATAAACATCCCTTCAGCTACGCGGTACGGATAGGCTTCCGAAAAAGTTTTATGATAGATTTCCGGATCGGGTTGCCCATTCCTGAGCGTTGCCGGATATCCCGGAATAAAAGATTGCAAACCTGCCTGATGAGTCATAATATCGCGTAAGATCAGACTGCGTTTATTGGTTTTTTTCAGATAAGGAAGATATCTACTTAATTTTTTATCCAGATCAATCCTGCCTTCTTCATAAAGTTTCATCACGGCAAGAGTTGTGGCTGCAATTTTGGTAACCGAAGCCAGATCATAGATATCGGTATTACGTACCGGTGTTTTATTGTCGTAAGTATGATATCCGAACGATTTATCATAAATCACCTTACTATCTTTAGCCACCAGCACCCGGCAACCTGGATAAGCTTTTGCCGCTATTCCCTTCAGGGCAATACTGTCAATGGCATCCAGATCGCGGGATGATATTCCGGCATCCTCGGGAAAAGTATACTTAAATCGCTGGATTCCTGTAGTTACTAATCCAGTTCCTATCGGAAATTCAGGAGAACCGGTTACGGGTAATTTCCCCAGAAAAGGAATTCCTCCGAAAATAGCCTGAGCCGAAAGATTCTGCGTTACCGGATTATCCTGATAGGAAACGGCGATGGCTTCGATATTAGAAAGACCTTTAAAGCTATTCAGCGCATAAGGAATGGCAAAAATATCGAGAATTAATTTTTTATGTTTTTGAAGCGTATCTATCAAAGCAATCGTTTGCCGGCTGATACCGAAATTCTTCACCGGCGAAGGATGTGTATCTACTATGCCTGCAATCACCAGATTAAAATCCGAAAGTTCGGCTAAAAGATTGTCGGTTTTTTCTCTGGAAGGGTTTTCCGGAAGATTGAAATGTGTAAGCGGAGAATAGTTTTCCAGCATCTGCTGAAAAACGGTAGACAGCGTATCACCGATGATTACCGTAGCTATTTTAAGCGTATCCGGTCGTTGAATAGGCAGAAATCCGTTCTGATTTTTTACCAATGTAATGGCTGGTTCGTATAAATGCTGGCACAACAACTGGGATTCCGGAAGGTTAAGTTCTTTGAAAAGGTTCTGTGTGTTGATGCGTTTATTATTTGCCAATCCGGCAATGTACTTGTAATGCAATATTTTTTTACATTTATCTTCAATCAGTTTGCGCGATAGTTTACCGCTGTCAATGGCTTGTTCAATCTCGCAAATAGCCGTCTGCACATCCTGCGGGAGAAGTAGAATATCGTTTCCGGCTTCAAGGGCTTTCAGTTCAATTTTGCCTGGTTCTGAATACTTGGTAACGCCATTCATGTCGAGCGCATCGGTAAAAACCAATCCGTTAAAACCTAATTTATTCCGCAAAAGTCCGGTAATTACCGGATAGGAAAGAGAAGATGCCGCATTTTTTGCCGAATCAAGGGAAGGCACAAACAAATGAGCTACCATGATGCTGCTCAAGCCATTATTTATTAATTGTTTAAACGGATAAAGGTCTAAAGTATCTATCTCTTTGGCAGAATGGCTGATTAACGGCAGGGTAAGATGTGAGTCGGCATCGGTGTCGCCGTGACCGGGAAAGTGTTTGGCTGTAGCCAGTAATCCGTGATCCTGAAGCCCGTTCATATACATCAGGCTTTTTTGCGTAACATTGAATTTGTTTTCACCAAACGAACGGATGTTGATCACAGGATTGGCAGGATTGGAGTTAATATCCACCACCGGAGCGAAATTCATATTAATATTCATCAGATGACATTCGCGGGCAATTTCAGTACCCATTTTATAAATCAAACTGTCATTGGCTATAGCGCCAAGAGTCATCTGACGGGGAAATGAAATTGTACTATCAAGGCGCATGCCCAATCCCCATTCGCCATCAATGGCTATCAAAAGTGGTACTTTGGAGATACTCTGCCAGTAATTGGTAAGGTTTGCCTGGTTAACCGGGCTTCCTTTAAAAAAACAAACTCCGCCGACATGGTTGCTTTTTATGATTTCGGTTAGCTCATCGTTGTAAATTTTATCTCTCCCCGAAAAAGCACGTATCATAAATAGTTGTCCGATACGCTCATCGGGACTCATCGAACGATAAACAGAATCAACCCACAGGGAATCCGGGCTCGGAGAAAAAAAAGTATTGGAATATGCAGTAAAATGAATTAGCGTCAGAATAAATAGCAGAAAGGAAGTAAGATACCGCAAAAATATTGTTTTGTACATCAGGTCGTTTGATTTTATCCCGGCAAAATTACTCATATTTTGGCTACCCATATCCGGAAATCCGTACTTTTGCCGTCGCAAGCGAAAATAGAATTGACGGCTGCCTTGTCTTTTATTTTCGCATAAAATTTCATTCATTCGATCAATCATTCAATCATTAATATAATGCCAACACCTTCCGAATTACAAAAAATATCGAGCCAGGTCAGGCGCGATGTCCTGCGGATGATACACGGAGCCGCTTCCGGTCATCCCGGAGGAGCATTGGGCTGTGCTGATTTTATAACGGCTCTTTATTTTCAAATCATGAATCATCATCCCGAAAATTTTACCATGGATGGCAAAAACGAAGATTTATTTTTTCTTTCCAACGGTCATTTGTCGGCGGTATGGTATAGCGTTCTTGCCCGTTCCGGCTATTTTGATGTTAAGGAATTAGCCACTTTCCGCAAACTGAATACCCGTTTGCAGGGACATCCGGCAACGGCAGAGGGCTTGCCCGGAATACGGATTGCTTCGGGATCTCTCGGACAAGGCCTTTCGGTTGCCATTGGCGCTGCCTTGGCAAAGAAACTCAATGGCGATAAATCCATTGTTTATTCGCTGCACGGCGATGGCGAACTGGAAGAAGGACAGAACTGGGAAGCCGCAATGTTTGCTGCCGCAAAAAAAGTGGATAATGTCATCGCCACGGTGGATTACAACGGCAAACAGATTGACGGTCCGGTGGATGAAGTGATGCCTTTAGGCAACCTGAAAGCAAAATGGGAAGCCTTTGGATGGTTAGTCCTCGAAATGAACGGTAACAACATTGCCGAAATTCTTTCGGTGATGGAAAAAGCCAAAGAAATGACCGGTAATGGAAAACCGATCGTAATACTGATGAAAACGGAAATGGGATTTGGTGTCGATTTTATGATGGGAACTCATAAATGGCATGGCAATGCACCCAACGACGAACAGACTGAAAAAGCCCTGGCACAATTGGAAGAAACCCTGGGAGATTATTAATTTGAGATTTTAGACTTCAGATTTTAGATTTATTGATTATGAAAAAATATACTGTTACCGGACAAAAAGATACCCGTTCGGGTTTTGGTGAAGGCTTGCTGGAAGCCGGACGTAAAAATCAAAACGTAGTTGCCCTTTGTGCCGACCTGATCGGTTCTTTAAAAATGGATGCTTTCGTAAAAGAGTTTCCCGAAAGGTTTTTCCAGGTAGGAATAGCCGAAGCCAACATGATAGGCATAGCCGCCGGATTGACCATAGGCGGTAAAATACCGTTTACCGGAACTTTTGCCAACTTTTCCACCGGCAGGGTTTACGACCAGATACGCCAGTCGGTTGCCTATTCCAATAAAAATGTAAAAATATGTGCTTCCCACGCCGGACTGACGCTTGGCGAAGACGGAGCTACTCACCAGATACTCGAAGATATTGGCTTGATGAAAGGCTTGCCCAACATGACAGTTATCAATACCTGCGATTTTAACCAGACCAAAGCGGCTACGATGGCTATAGCCGATTACGAAGGACCGGTTTATCTTCGCTTTGGCCGTCCGAAGGTTCCGGTTTTCATTCCCGAAGATCAGAAATTTGTCATCGGAAAGGCGCTGTTGCTAAACGAGGGAAAAGATGTAACCATTTTTGCTACCGGGCACCTGGTTTGGAAAGCCATTGAAGCCGGCGAAATTCTTGCCGAAAAAGGAATAGATGCTGAAATTATCAACGTCCATACCATTAAACCTTTGGATGTTTTTGCCGTATTAAAATCGGTGAAAAAGACAAAATGCGTGGTTACGGCCGAAGAACATCAGATGAACGGCGGACTTGGCGAAAGCATCGCCTCGTTTCTTTCGCGTAAGTTTCCCGTACCCGTGGAAATGATAGCCGTTAACGACCGGTTTGGCGAAAGCGGTAAACCGGAAGAACTGATGGTAAAATATGGTTTGGACACCTCAAATATTGTAGATGCCGCCCTTAAATCGGTGGCACGTAAAAACTGCTAAATTAGTGATTCATAAAATAAAAAAAGCCCGGTCAATAGACTGGGCTTTTTTATTAATTTACTTTTTTGTGATTAACCTGCACCTTATAAATCCCGAATCGCTTCGCTCGGGACTTCGCTTCGCTCAGCTTTAAAAACCTTATAAACCTTACAAACTTTATAAACTTCAGACGCTATTAATTCACAAGATGAACCGCTTTCAGGATTTCCTTACCGCGTTCAATAGCTTTTTCATTTTCGGGAATAAGTTTATGATGTCTTTCCGGTAATGATTTTTCCAGGCCTTTATGAATAAATTCGGGACCTACCAATGGTTTTATTTTAAGGAAACCACCTAAGACAATCATATTAAAAACCTTCATCAATCCACCTTTGGCAGCTTCATCGGCAGCTTCGATGGAATAAATATTGATGTCCTTGCGTTGCGGATGACGTGTGATTCCGTTAGGGTCATAAAGCAACACGCCACCGGGTTTAACGCTGTTCTCAAACTTATCCATAGATTGCTGGTTAAGGATGATAGCGGTATCAAAAGCATTGATAATAGGTGAACTGATGCGTTCGTCGCTGATGATAACCGTAACATTGGCCGTACCGCCACGCATTTCGGGACCGTAGGACGGCATCCAACTGACTTCTTTATTTTGCATTACGCCGGAATAAGCAAGGATTTTACCCATCGAAAGTACACCTTGTCCTCCAAAACCGGCAATGATCATTTCTTCAGTCATATCTTGATAAATATTAAATTGTTCAATTGATTCATTATAAATAATTCCAGAATTATTTGCCGATTTCGTCCTTGAGGTCGCCCAAAGGATAAAATGGAAACATGTTTTCTTCCATCCATTTATTAGCCTGGTTAGGAGTCATTTTCCAGCCGGAATTGCAATTGGAAACAAATTCGACAAACGAAGTTCCCTTGTTAAGTTTCTGGCTTTCGAGCGCTTTACGAACTGCTTTTTTAGCTTTGCGTACACTTGCCGGATTTTGAACAGATTGACGTGTTACAAAAATAGTCCCCGGAAGTTGAGCAACCAATTCAGTAATTTTTAATGGATTGCCATTATGTTTCAAATCTCTTCCATAAGGTGACGTAGCCGTTTTCATACCGAAAAGTGTGGTCGGAGCCATTTGTCCACCGGTCATTCCGTAAATACCATTATTTACAAAAAAGATGGTAATGTTTTCGGCGCGGTTGCAGGCATGGATGGTTTCAGCCGTACCTATGGCAGCTAAATCTCCATCGCCCTGATAGGTGAAAACAAATTTTTCGGGCATTAAACGTTTTACTGCCGTTGCCAAGGCCGGAGCTCTTCCGTGAGCGGCTTCCTGCATATCAATTTCAAAATAATTGTATGCCAATACCGAACAACCCACCGGTGCAATAGCAATGGTTTGGGATTGTATACCCATTTCTTCCACTACCTCTGCAATAATGCGGTGTATGGTTCCGTGGCCACAACCCGGACAATAGTGCATGATGTTATCCGTAAGAACCGGAGTACGTTTGTAAATCAGGTTCTCTTCTTTGATGATGTCTTCTTTTGTTAATATTTCAGCCATGATGATCAACCTCCAATAATTTTTTGTTCAATAGCATTTAACACTTCGGATGGGCTGGGGATGATTCCGCCAAACCGGCCATAATGTTCTACTTTTACTTTACCGTTAACCGAAAGGCGAACGTCTTCCACCATTTGTCCGGCGCTCATTTCCACGGCAAGCATTCCTTTTACCTGATCGGCAAGTTCGTTCAGGACTTTGCCAGGGAAAGGATAAAGCGTAATGGGGCGCAGCAAACCGAGTTTAAGACCTTTGTCCCGGCCCAGTTGGATTGCCTTTTGGCAAATACGTGAGCTGGAACCATAAGCCACAAAAATGTATTCAGCATCGTCGCACATAATCTTTTCGTAGCGAACTTCATTGGCTTCCAATTCGCGATATTTAGCCTGGATACGTAGGTTTACTTTTTCCTGTTTTCCGGGATCAAGCTCAAGGGAAGTAATGATATTATGTTTACGATAATCGGGTTTCCCGAAAGTAGCCCATGGGGTGTTTTTGCGGATTTCTTCATCGGTGAAACGTGGACGTTGTTCATCCAATTCCACTTTTTCCATCATTTGTCCGATAGCGCCATCGGAAAGTATCAACGCCGGATTACGATATTTGAAAGCCAGATCAAAAGCGATCTTTACAAAATCGTACATTTCCTGCACCGAAGCCGGGGCTAAGGTAATTAATTTATAATCGCCATGTCCGCCGCCTTTTACCGATTGAAAATAATCGGCTTGTGAAGGCTGGATTGTTCCTAATCCGGGACCACCGCGAACCACGTTAACTATTAAACAAGGCAGTTCGGCTCCTGCAATATAGGAAATTCCTTCCTGCATCAGACTAACTCCGGGACTGGACGAAGATGTTAAACACCTTTTGCCACAAGCAGCTCCGCCATAAACCATATTGATGGAAGCAACTTCACTTTCGGCTTGTAAAACAACCATTCCCGTACGTTCTTCCGGTCTTTCTACCATCAGGTATTCCATCACTTCCGACTGCGGAGTGATAGGATAACCAAAATAACCGTCGGCACCGGCCCGAATAGCTGCTTCAGCTATCGCTTCGTTGCCTTTCATTAATTTTAATTCTTTCATTCCTTTGGTATTTTAATTTTTTAATCGTTCAATTTTGCCCTGTATACAGTAATTACTCCATCGGGGCATACCACTGCGCAATTGGCGCAGCCAATACAGTCATCATTTACCGTTTCGGCGAAATGATAACCCTTGCCATTCACTTGCTTCGACATCGCAATAACATCATTCGGACAAGCTGTTGTACATACTTCGCAACCCTTGCACCGCTCAATGTCTATAACAATGCTTCCTTTTACTTTTGCCATTTTTATATTATTATGAGTCCTTAAATATGTGTTTTAAAAGATGAAGCGAAATTAGACAAAATTAACGGAACGATGTTTGCTTTTATCTGATTTTTTTTAATAATTTTCAAATAGTAAAAGATTTTTTATCAAAATTAATTTTCTGTCGGGTAATTTTATCTTAAAAAAAATAAAATTATACCTAACAATGAGACCTAAATTTTAGTTTTTCACAGGATAAGGATAATTTAATGTCATTTATTGATGCCTGAATTGGTGAATCAGACGTCTGAGTCGGAGGTTCAGATATCTGAATCGGAGCTTCAGTCGTCTGAATTAGCGAGTCAGTCGTCTGAATTAAAGGGGCAGTTGTGTGAACTGCTAAGTCAGACGTCTGTACCGGTGGGTTTGATGTCTGAACTGCTAAGTCAGATGTCTGTATCGGTGGGTCTGATATCTGAACCGCTAAGTCAGATGTCTGTACCGGTGAATCTGATATCTGAACTGCCAAGTCAGATGTCTATACCGGTGGTTTTGATGTCTGAACTGCTAAGTCAGACGTCTGTACCGGTAGGTCTGACATCTGAGTCGGAGGTTCAGACGTCAGAATTAGTGGATCAGTTGTCTGAGTTTGCTTATCCGACAACTTAAAAAAGGAACTTGGCGACTGACCCTGAGGCTTTCAGGTGTGACCCAGAAATCGCTGTTTATTACGGATAAGAAGAAATATCAGAATAAAAATGACAATGATAATAAGGATAAGAATGATCTTTAAAACCAATGGCGCTTTGATGATCCAGGTTTTGAGTTCGGATGTAACCGAGTTTTTTTTATCCGACAAAAGACTATCCGTTTCGTTGAGCAAAGCATCGTTCATTTTCGTTGAATCATTCAGCGCATTATAACATTCAAGGTATTTTTTAGCACGGTCAAAATCCCAGATAGCGGCATAGGAATAATGAAGTTGAAGATAATTTTCCATTATCTCTGGTTTGGCTCCAATGGATTTGGCAATTTCGAGGCTTTGATTAAAATATTCATTGGCTTTCTGAAAATTTTCCTTATGCATCAAATTCACTCCTATAGAAGTCATTGCGCTTGCACTCCCACGCTTATCATCAAGCTGTTCATATAGTTTTAAGGATTGAAATAATATTTCGTTAGCCTTATCATATTCCTGTTGTTCCTGATAGATGCTTCCGATAGTGTTTAACGTAACCGCCATTCCCGATTTTGCGCCCAATGCCTCGTTAATTTCCAAAGACTGGTATAAATACGGAAGCGCAAGCGGATATTCGGATAGATCATAATATAAATTACCCAAACCATCCAGACAAATTGCCTTGCTTTTCAGATTGTTTAATTCATTGGCTAAGGTAAGCGCTCTTTTATATTGATACAGGGCTTCTTCAAATTTTTGCTGCGACTCATATACTATGGCTATGTTAATACACGAATTCATCATCCCGTTTTTATCACGCAACTTTTTCTCAATTTTATATGCCTGCTTAAAATAATTCATGGCTTCCGTATAATCACCTTTACAGCCATATACAACTCCGATATTTTTTAAACTCTTGGCTATTCCTTTTTTGTTTCCGGATTTTTCTTCAATTTTTAATGATTTAAGATTATAGTCAAGGGATGTATCATATTCCCCCTTTTCCTGAAAAAGTATTGCCAAATTGTTATAGCAGTTCGACATCCCTTGCATATCATTCAGTGTCGTAAAAATCTGAAGGGCTGAAAGATGATTTTGTTGTGAAAGATTGGGATTGCCGGTATAATAATAGCATACCCCGATATTGCTCAGCGAATTGGCTTCCCCCATCTTATCATGCAATTTCTGGGATAGTTTTAAAGCCTTTTCGGCATAATTCATAGCCTTTTTAGTATCGGAATTTCGTGTATTTTCCGAAAGGCAATTCAGAATTTCCACTTTTTTTTGCTCCGGGGCAAGTAGTAAATCCCTGTCGGTGCATGATTTTTCCTGTGCAAAAATTCGGGCAGCAAAAACGAAAATGCAGAATAACAGCAGAGGCATGGCTGTTATCTGGTACATTGTTTTGTTATGGTATCTTTTTTTCATCTGTTACTCATTTTTTAAAAACCCTTACTGTTATTCAACCACAAGATAAGGTTTAATTTTTTCAAAAAGTTCAATGTAAATCAGTTTGGCATTTTTTAAATCTTCAACGGACTTATACTTCCCGTGTTTGTCGCGATAGTTTACAATGGCTTTGGCAACATAATAGTCAAGGTATGGATGCCTGCTTAAATCTTTAATAGCAACGGTGTTGAGATTTATTTTTTTGATCAGTTGCTGGTTGACGGTAAGATTATCTAAAATGGGTAGTAAACGTGCACTATCCATGCCGTAAACTTCCAATAGCTGTTCTTTGGAACTGAAACCTCCGAGCAGGTTACGGTATTTTACGATACGCCGCGAAAAAGACGCTCCGATACCATTCAATCTCATCAGCTCAGCCGAATCGGCAGTGTTAATTTCAACTACCACGGGCGGTAATTTTGGCTTTATTTTATCATATATTTTATACTCGTCCTGCTTATTCCCATATTCGGGCAAGGTAATAAACGGTTCCAAAACAAGATATTCGTCCTCCGAAAGACCATATATTTTCTTCAGATCTTCCTTTTTATAAAATTTTCCACCTTTGGCTTCATAATTTTTTATCGTACGTATCTGCCGGTCTGTTAATCCGATTTTTCTCCATTTTTCAGCCGGAAGATTATTGGGATTAAACGGAAAAGGATGGAGGTTGCTTTCCGCTTCCGAACGGTCTACATTATTAAAATCAACATCATGGGTGTTTCTGCGTTGAGAAGCTGAATCGCTGTATTGCTTTCGTTGATTTTCAAAAGATGAAATTTCATTATGAAAAGATGAAAAATCAGTTTTTTGTTTTCGGCTAAAAATTTTCAGATAAAAAGGCGAGAGTAATACCAACACAATGATAAACAACAGGACAATCGCTCCATTGCGTTCCGATTTATTAAAAGTGAAAAAATTCTTAAGCCAATTGCCCATATCAATTGAATAAAATTGAACTGGTTACCGAATTCATCCGTTGATGACATGGTTTACCAATACAAATATACAACAAAATCACTTAAACCGGACAATAAAATTCATACGAATTTTATCTATGGAAGAAAAAAATTTCAGAATGCTGTAAAATCAGGAAAATTCTTCAAAAAAATTCAGAATGAATCATTTTGCATTCCTTTTCCAAAGGAAGAAAACGGGAACGCCCAGCAAAACGATGATCAGTCCAGGCCAGGTATAATCCGGTTTGTAAATCAGCAAGTCTATCATTACAAAACTGGCAACCAGCAGATAAATGGCGGGCAACACCGGATAACCAAAGGCTTTGTAGGATCGTTCGGCTTCTGGTTTTTTGATGCGAAGAATAAAAATTGCCCCAATGGTTAGCACGTAAAAAATTAATATCGCAAAAACAACATAATCGAGCAGTTGACTATACGTCCCTGAAAAACAAAGCAAAGCAGCCCAGATACCCTGTGCCCAGAGCCCTGCGGCAGGAACGCCCTGCGAGTTCAGCTTGGCTACTCTTTTGAAAAACAAACCATGGTTTGCCATGGCATAGTATACTCTGGCTCCGGATAGTATCTGGCCATTGTTGCAGCCAAAAGTGGAAATCACAATGAAAATTGCCATGATCACTACGGCATATTGGCCAAACACGCTTTCCATGGAAGCTGTGGCAAGCCTGTCGTTGGTTGCAAATTGTATTCCTCTTTCGATAACGGTGGCTCCTTCCGGATTTCCACGCAGGGGAAGAGTGTTAAGATAGACAACATTGGCCAACAGATAGATGATGGTAACTATCAGTGTGCCAAAAAAAAGTCCTAAAGGGACATTGCGTTTGGGATTTTTTACTTCCCCGGCAGTATATGTGAGATTTTCCCAGGTTACGGAAGTGAAAAGCGATCCTACCATAGCCGTACCCATAGCTGTGATGATAGCAAATCCGGTAAGTGGAATTATCTTACCGCCTGTAAATTGCTGCGCATCCCAAAAGATGGACATGTTAAGTTTTACTGTTTCGTGATTGGTTCCCAAAGCCAAACCAAGCAAAATAAAAAGGATTAAAACACCAACTTTTACAACGGTAAAGCTGTTTTGAACGTATTTGCCGGTTTTTATCCCGTTGGTGTTTAGCCAAGTAAGGAAAATGATACAGCTTATCGCCAGAATCTGAACTGTATTAAATTTGATGAAGCCCAAGTCAAGCCAGATATTTTTTTCGGAAAACCAGGGAAACAGCACGCCGGAAAATTTGGCAAAAGCCATAGCCACAGCCGCAATGGTTCCCGTTTGTATGACCAGGAAAAAAGTCCAGCCATAGAGAAAACCAAACATGGGATGATAAGCTTCGCGAAGATAGACATACTGGCCTCCGGCATGAGGCATAAGCGAGGCAAGTTCGCCATAACTTACTGCCGCAATGATGGTCAGGATACCCGTAATCAGCCAGGTAAGCATCAGCCAGCCGGGAGCGCCCAACGTGCGCGACATGTCGGCGCTGACAATAAAAATACCCGAACCTATCATGGATCCGATGACCAAAGCCGTGGAATCGAATAGATTCAGGCTCTTTTTAAGGGAAAGTTGATTTACCATCTTCGAAATGCTTTAATTACCACACATTATATTTAATTGATTTATTTTGTCTTATTCAAATTATCTTTTCTTAATTTGCTGTGATGCACACTATAGGTGAAATAGATTATAAAGCCCAATGCCATCCAGATGATCAGCCGCATCCAGGTATCAAAAGGCAGGGAAACCATCTGGACAAAACAAATCAATGCTCCTAAAGCAGGAATTACAGGAACCCAAGGGGTTTTAAACGGCCGGTGAAGCTCGGGTTTTTTATACCGTAAAAAGATAATTCCAACGCAAACAATCACAAATGCCATGAGTGTTCCAATGGAAACTAATTCACCCAAAATGCCGATAGGTAAAATTCCCGCCAGGACGACAGCAACGGCTCCGGTAATAATTGTGCTGACATATGGAGTTTTAAATTTTGAGTGCACGTGCGAAAAAACAGGCGGCAGCAAACCGTCTTTCGACATGGAATAGAAAATCCTTGGCTGGCCCATCAGCATCACCAGAATCACGGAACTCAATCCTGCAATGGCGGCTATTTTTATGATCGGACGTAACCAAAACATACTGCTTCCCATAGCATTTACGCCTACGGCCACCGGGTCAGCTACATTGAGCATGGTATAACTTACTATACCCGTAAGAACAATGGCGACAAGAATATATAAAATGGTAGAAATGGTTAGCGAACCCAAAATACCCCATGGCATATCTTTCTGCGGATTTTTGGATTCCTGAGCTGCCGTAGAAACGGCATCAAAACCAATATAAGCAAAGAAAATAACGCCGGCTCCCCTCAATATTCCACTCCATCCAAAGTGCCCCCAGGTTCCGGTATTCTTTGGAATAAACGGATGCCAGTTACCGGCTTTAATAAACATTATGCCTAAGCAAATAAATAAAATAATAACCGACACTTTTACAATTACCATAATGTTGTTGAAGTTTGCCGATTCGCGTATGCCGATAACCAATAATACCACCAAAGCACCAATGATAAACATAGCCGGAAGGTTCATGATGGCTGTAACATGCGGAATGGAGGCCAGGTTCAGAGTGGCGATGGTTTCTTTGGGTAATGATGTTAAAGCCGTCCAGCCCATGTTGGGTATGTCATACAGTTTTGTACCCGTTGCCGCGATAAATTCGGGTGGAATGATGATATTAAAATCCTTTAAAAAGCTAACCATATAACCCGACCAGCCAACCGAAACGGTAGAAGCGGCAAACAGATATTCGAGAATTAAATCCCAGCCGATAATCCAGGCAAAAAACTCACCCAGTGTAGCATAACCATAAGTATAAGCGCTGCCTGCAATGGGTATCATGGAAGCAAATTCGGCATAACATAGTCCGGCAAAAGCACAGGCTAAACCGGAAATCATGAAGGATATCACGATGGCTGGTCCCGCATACATGGCGGCGGCCTGCCCGGTCAGGACAAATATTCCCGCTCCGATAATTGCACCTACTCCAAGTGTGGTAAGATTCAACCGGGTAAGGGTGCGCTTCAGCCCATGGCTTTCCCCTTGAGCTTCCGACATTAACTGGCTCATGGGTTTTGTTGCAAACAGTTTATTCGACATCGCTATTTTATTTTGAGGGTTCTAAAATTGGGTTCTAATTATAGTTTGCTAAAATTTCTTTCATCTTCATCACCTGTTCTTTGGTTCCTAAAACAAAAAGTTTGGAATCGGGTACTAAAATCGTATCCGGCATGGGATTGATGACAAATTCCCCGCTGGGTGTTTTAAAACCGATGATGTTTATTCCTATGGCTTTGCGGAAGCCTAAATCTTTAATAGTTAAGGTTCCATTAGCTTTGTGGAGACTTCCGCAATCTATTTCTTCCAGGTTAGTAGGTGAACTTCCGTGAATGGATAAAAGATTTAAGAATTCCACCACATCGGGATGAGATACCAGGACAGCCATTTGTGTTCCGCCCACTTTTTCCGGGAAAATCACATGGTTTACTCCTGCAATACGCAGTTTTTTTCCGGAACTTTCGTGACTTGCCCTGCTTACGATAAGAATATCAGGATTCAAGGCTCGGGCGGTAAGAGCTACAAATAAGTTGTCGGCATCAATGGGTAATGCAGTGATCAACGCCCTTGCATGTTGAACTCCGGCTTCGATAAGCGTTTCGTCCGTTGTGGAATCTCCCTGAATGATATTAATCTTTTCTTTGTTTTCGTCAACAAGAACTTTGTTTTGTTCAATAACAACAAAATCCTGATGATAAGCAAGCAGTTCGTTTACGGTTTGTTGTCCATTGCGACCGTAACCACAAATAATGATATGGTTTTTCATTTTTTTAATCCTTGAAATGGTTTTTAACCTGTGAAATGTATCGCGTAAATTCAGCGAAATAAAATGGCTGGTTACCACAGAAATGGCATAGGCAAAAGTTCCCCAGCTAAATACAATTAAAAGAATGGTAAAGATTTTCCCATTTTCGTTTAGCGGACGTACTTCTTCATAACCAACGGTGGCTATGGTTATTACCGTCATGTAAATGGCATCCAGCAAGGAATAATTTTCGATAAAATAGTATCCTGCGATTCCAATCAGGGTGATTGTAATCAATATGAGTATTGCCAATCCGATGTTACGCAAACCGGAAAATCTCTTCAAGGGATAGGAGTTTTTTACATAAAAATTTGCCCCTGCAATTTATACTATTTTCTTATTCCTGCACAAGTTGCGAAAAAAAATTTCCAATACGGAAATAAAAACGCCTCTATTATTGCAATATACTGATTATAAATAAAATAAAAGTATCCAAAGAAAAAAATATTACCTCCAAAATAAAGAGTTACAACTCTTTCTAACAAATCTGCAGGCTAAAATCAGTATTGTTTATACCGTGATCACAGGTGCCGGCTCGTTGGAATAATCAATTATTCCTTTAATTCATCCGCTGCATCCGGAGGATAGAGTTCGGGATATTTCAAATTGGTTTTCCTGGCATTTGTTCCCACTTTCAGAATAGCTGGTGTAAAGGACTTATCGTAATAATCACGAATACCTAAAATCAGCGATGCTCCGAAATTCCGCAAATCATCCGGCTCAATCCATCTGGGTGAGTAACCTGCTCTTCCATAAGTCATTTCAAGGGTCATGGCCATCACCTGATCATGAAAATTGACCCACCACCAGCTTTCAGGATACGTTTTACTTGCAAAACTACTGCCGCCTTCTTCCGTAATGGGTTCAATCATATCAACTCCATAATGTGTTGCAACACTGCTGATAAAATGCAGCTGTTTTTCCCATAATGAAGCCTCAACAGGGGAATATCCATGAGATTCCGTTCCGAAATGAGGGTAGAAAAAAGGTCGAATATCGGGTTCACTGTTTGAAGCATGCAGGTTGAGTGCAATTGAAATGGGCTCTCCCCCATCACTCATCAGATTTTTAGCATACTGATGAATTATTGTTACTTCCGGGGGTACGTCCGCGGTTAAATTGAGCGGATTATTGCTATCATAATACCACATCATCTCAAGATTTTCCGATTTCGGAGTCGAACGGTAATTGCCGGCAATCACTCCATCAACGTTCTGCATCGGGAAAATATAAAACTCAAATTTGGATAATATTTCAGAAGCTTGCGGAGTACCTGATAAAAGAAAATTAATCATCCCTTCAATCAGAAAAGAGGAAGGCGTTTCGGCCGGATGAGTACGCGCATGCATAAAGATTCTTTTTTTACCGGAAGCAGGCGCATTAAAATCAGTAATTTTAAAAACATAGATGGGTTTGCCCTTTTGAGAATAGCCAGGTATCTTGACGTCAATGTACGGACTGCTCTGGATGCTGTTTATGTAGTTTTCCAAATCGGTAAAAGTGTAGGGATAAAACCGGGCTATCCAGACCGTTTTATGGTCAAACTGCTTCTGCACAATCAATTCATTGTCTTCGTTCTGAGTTACCTCATTTTCAGCAAAATGGCGCCATTCTTTTTGATCGTAGGAATATACAGGCAGGTAATAATAAGGCCATCCCGAGTTTTTTATGGTAATTTTAGTCGGAGCATCCAGCACGAGGTTTTCCATTTTTACATACCACCAGCTACGCCATTGGTCAGAAAGGGTTGGATCATTGTTGTCGTTGGCTATGTATAAATTCCACTCATTATCTGTTACTTTTGTAAATTCGCCGATACTTCCCGACTCAAAAGAATCGGAAACTTCCGTAGCTGGCTTTTCAGTTTTATCTTTCTCACAACCTGCAAAAAAAACTGCCAGAAATATAATCACCAGCATCCATCCGCTCTTACGATGCATCATTTTGAATATTTTTTTATAAATATAATTATGTTATGCAAACCCGAAAGTCTCTTCAACGGGAAAGAGTTCTTTTACATAAAATTTGCCCTGCAATTTATAATTTTTTACAATTCCAGATCTCTTCGCAGTAAAAAATTTTCAATACGGCAATCATACCGTTAATCAATAATAGCCTGATAGCTCAATACCCTGAATTGCTTATAAACCGGATAATAAAAATTCGGAACAAACTGTGTCATTAAAATCAATACTAATTCCTCTTTGGGATCAATGTAAAAATAAGTATTACCAGAACCCGACCACCAATATGAACCTTTTGAGCCAATGATTTTTGACTGAATATTATCCTGCAGTACGGCAAAACCAAATCCAAATCCCATTCCTGACAGCAATGGACCAAAGAAATCATCACTGGGCATAATTTCGTTTGATAATTGATTCGATGTCATTAAATCAACGGTTTTGCTCCCTAAAAGCCGCACGCCATTATATTCCCCTTTATTTAGCAACATTTGTGAAAATATCATATAATCCGTGGCAGTCGAAACGAGTCCTCCATTACCCGATAGGAATTTTACCGGTATGGAAATATTACTGGTGTCTGGCTTCATGATAACTTTAATCCCAATAGAATCCGGTGCATACACGGCAACAACCCGTTCTATTTTTTCCTTAGGAACATAAAAATCAGTATCTTTCATCTTTAAAGGATTGAATATTCTCTCTTTTAAAAACACATCAAACGGTTTACCCGAAATAACTTCCACTAAATAAGCTAATACATCTGATGATCTGCTATAATTCCATCTTGTGCCAGGTTGGTATAATAGTGGAATTTTAGAAAGTTTTTGAATCATATCTTTTAAGGTTCCTTCCGAAAGATTTGCTTCCCTGTACATCGAATCCACAGGAGAATCTGCTCCCACGCCAGTAAGTCCGGATGTGTGGGTCAGAAGATCGCGAATAGTCATTGGACGTATTTGATCCACCGTATGTATTCCATCTTTATCTATTGACGAAAATACTTTCAAGTCCTTAAATTCAGGAATATAATCAGCCACCGGGTCGTCCAGCTGAAAATACCCTTCCTCATATAACATCATTACGGCAACGCTTGTTACGGGTTTTGTCATCGATGCCATCCTGAAAATAGTATTTAATTGCATTGGTTTGTCCACATCCATCCACCCATATTTTTCACAATGAACAACTTTGCCATGGCGGGCTACCATTGTGATCATGCCCGGCAGTTTATTTTCGTCAACATATCTCTGCATGACGGGCTTTATACGATTTAAACGTTCGGACGACATGCCCACCTTTTCCGGTTTAGCGGTAAGTAATTTGATTTCCTGCGGAGAACAACCAGTTAAGATTGCAAGAACAAGGCAAAAAAGAATTGTTTTATTCATAGCTCTGTTTTATTAATTCCCGATTAGAATTTTCAATCAACAAAATTTCAAAAGGCAAATTTATATTTAACTATTGTATTTTCTATTCGATATTGTTTATGGCATAAATTCAAAATATCCTTCCATCATTACGGTTTCATTCATTGGTTTACGCTCTGTAAAATGACGATTTGGATCCAAAAAACCATTTTTAGGATATCCTAAAATAAGAAGGGCTGTTGGTTGAATATATTCCGGAATATTAAATTCTTTTCTGATAATTCCAGGATCGAATAGTCCAACCATAACGCTGCCAATGCCTATTTCCCTTGCCGCCAACATCATATGATCTGTTACAATTCCGATATCCAAATCGCCGGAACATTTGTTATCAAACGTTCTAACCAGTGCGTCTCTTTCATCCCTGCAAATAATCAAAATGCACTGAGATCCAAATGTTTTATAGGCTTTTTGAACTTTTTTAATATTTTCCGGATTCTGGACGACAATAATGCGCTGAGGCTGCTTGTTACAAGCTGTTGGGGCAACACGTCCAGCTTCCAGTATATGCTGAAGTTTTTCTTTTTCGACTGGTTTATCTGTGAACGAACGAATTGAACACCGTAGTTTTGCTAATTCTAAAAAATCCATAATAAATTTCTATTATTCTATTTAATCGTTGCCATTTGTTTTTATGCTTTTACTTAAGTACTAGCATTTTATTCGTATTTACCTTCGAGGTATCGGTAGAAAGCATCGTTGACCCATAGCGCCGTGGCTGACAAATTCAAATCCGTAGATTCCTTCCGTAACCAGTTCATAACCGTTTCTGCATCTTGTTCTTTGCAGTAGGTATGAACCACGTGCATCTGATCGCCAAGCGCAAGATTGGCTATCTGATAATATTCATCCACGGGTACTTCTGAACAGTACAGCGGCTGATACCACGAGTCGAACAGAAGGTTTTGCTGGCTGCCGCTCTCCCGTTTAGCAAAGGCTTCAATGATTTCCCGGAAGCGGTCGCGTTGTTCCCGTGTGGCAAATTCCATCACCACATCGAACTCGTGCTTGTGAGCGATGGAAAGGCCACCGGCGATTGCTTCCAGATTCAAATCAGGAGTCTTCTCCCACTCGTCCAGATAAAGAAACGAAGAATGTTTCGGTTCGAGCTGGATTTTCGCCTGGAGATTCTCGCTGATCAGAAGGCCTATTAACTGTTTAATATGTTTGAAGTTGCTATGGCTGTAAGTAATTTTCAGGTCTTCGTCAAAATGGGCCAGATCATCCAGATTCTTGATCTGATATCCCTTAATGATCTGTTGGGTTACGGCCCGTTTCATCACCGGTTCCAGTTTTTCGCTGCTTACCATTGCCGATTTTTCCCATCTGTCCTGCAGCTTACTGATGATATCATGTTGCGTAACATAACCAATGTATTTTTTATCACTTCGCCGGAAGGCCTGAATCTTTTCCAGCAGATGAAAGGCAAAGTCATGATCAAGCGGTGCATGCAAATTCATCACCATCAGCCTTCCTTTGAAAAGAAGGTTAAGGTCAATGGCTAATGCCAAAGCCTGCCGTTCTTCTTTCGAAGGCACAGCTTCCAGAAACCCAGGATATAGCCCTTCAAGGCTTTTTTCGATCTTGGCATCGGAATAGGTGGCTGCCAGTTCTCTCAATCCTCCGGTCGAAACAAGCAGGGAAATTGCTGCGAGATTGCTGATTTCTCCGGTCTGCGAACAGGATGCGTCGCCTTCCGGATTTTCCAGCACATCTTTTCCAAACAAAGAAACGAGAGCAACAATAAAAACATCCGTTCCCGAGTCGCCCGAATCCATGAATTTCATTCTTTTCTCCATCTCGTCCCGGAAAAGTTTTTGTGTTTCCCAGAGTTTTTCACTCAACAGCTTCACCGTGTAGCTCAGAATTCCGACCTCGTCCTGTCGGTTGGCCAAACGGGTCAGACGGTCGGCAGAAGCAGGGTCGCCTTTTAAAACGGTATAAACGGTCTCTTCCAGTTGCTTAAGCGGTGTTACCACTGTTTTTGACAACCAGCTTGAAACAAAAAAACTGATAATCGACATCGTTACCATCAGTAACGACCAGTGGTTAAAAGCATCCACCAGCGCATTGCCCCGGTTTATATCGAGCCCGGCAGAGCTCAGGTTTTCAGGAAGCGCCTGAAAATTCAAAGCAAAAATGATCCAGGATGAAACTACAAGAAATATGGTCAGGTAATAATTAGCCAGGGCTATCTTGACAGGGAAATTTTTCTTCAGCCGCCCCAGGAATAACAAAATAGCCGGAAACAGGATAAGCGTTCCTAACACATTGGATAATAAGGCCGGCACATAAAAATAATGAAAGTTAATTGCCGACGTAAGATGACTGCCCCGGATACTCTCCATGCTTGCCGCATAAGCCAGTGACAATACGTTGACCAGTATCAGAACCAAGACCATGAGCACTAACTGCCCGATGCGGTCGAGATGCTGACGTTTACGGTATGGAAACAGTCCCATCAAAGCACCGATCAATCCATTGCCTATCGTCCAGCTTGGCAGATAGGTAAGTCCATAGCCAAACAGCAAATCGGTACATAAATTTCCGGCAAATCCGGCCAGAAAGCCATACACAGGCCCGTACAGGTATCCCGCGACAAATATCAGTACAATTTGCGGGCGGATATCCACATTGGAAACCCCGGGAAGATGCACCCTGACAAAATAATTCAACAAACTGTAAATAATCACAATGGCTAAAGTAACCAGTACCTTTTTCCATCCAGGCAAAACCATGAAAGTAGCACCATGCTTCGTTTCACTCTTTTTCATGGCGTAAATTTAATCTTTTTTATAGTGAACCAGATTTAGTCCCTACATTATTTCAACTCAAACTTCACTAAGATGGAAGATTCAAGCTTTATTTTTTCAAATTCGATCTCAGGGACCGCAGAAGCATTTTCATAACCTTCAGAACCTCTCATACTATTTCTAAAAGCTCCGGAAGCCTGGTCCTGAAGAGTATTCGACATCACGTAAGGATTAAAATAATTCATTTCCTGTATGTAAATAGCTTTGCCGATACTTTGATTTATTGCCGCAGCCAGTGATTCGGCTTTTTCTTTTGCAGCTTTTATTGCATTAACCTTTACTTCTTTTCTGAACTGCTCCATGCGCGAATGGTCAATTTTTTCGATATTTACATTTGAAATGCCAAGTTGCTGAAATTCTGAATACACTTTTTCCAGAGTTTTGGCATCATGGACTATCAGTTGATATTTCTTTGTAAGAACAATATCATTTTTGCTTAACCAATATTGCCTGAAGTTGCTCGTAAGATCCTTAACCGACAAATCTTTACCTACATCTATCCCTATTTCTGTAAGTTTGTTAATCATTGCCTTGTCAATTTTTTCAAGGCTCATGTTATTCTTATTATCCTTGTCGCTAAGAATTATTTTAAGATAAATCATATCGGGAACTACTTCCATTTCGGCTTTCCCGCTGACTTCAATATAATTCTGGTCGATAAAATTTTTCTCTCCCGTTTGGGCTGATATCTGAATGGAAGTTACCATCAGTAATACGATAATTAAACGTTTCATCCGTAAATAATTTGTTGTTTTAAGGTCGGATGGAACTCGCTGTGAATTTTCATCCGTATTTGCATTTAGCGAGCATGCTCGTTTCATGGTCTTTTTATTTTGATTACAAACGATATATCTGTTATTATATTGCCTGTTTGTTTTGTTTAAATTAAGCAGCCACGGAAATTCTTTTTAGCCATGACTGAGAGTTGTTGGTTATTACTTTTAATTGTTTCTGATAGATTTTATTTTCAATGAAATAATGTATTAAAAACAACCGCAACAAAATATGCTGCAGCGGCGGCTAAAAGTCCGATTGAAGTAACTTTTAAAGCTCCTTTAAATGGAGATTGGCCTGTTATCTTACTCTTGAAATAGCCAAAAACGAATAAACATAATGTGGTTATTATTGCCGAAACAAACAGCCCTTCGTGAGGTGTTGGGGTGAAAAAGTAAGCCATCAGAGGCAACAAGCCACCCACAAAATAGGCAAGTCCGATTGTCAGTGCAGAATTTCTCGCTCTGTTGGGATTGGGTTCGTCCAAGCCCAGTTCAAACTTCATCATAAAGTCCACCCACTTGGTTTTGTTTTTTGATAATTGTTTGGCTAAAAGCGTTTGTCCTTCTTCATCTATCCCGTATTCTGCAAATACTTCCTTAACTTCCTGCATTTCCTTTTCCGGAAGATCGTCTACTTCAGTAAATTCCCTTTTCAGCTCACTTTGGTAATGATCCAACTCCGTTTTCCCTGCCAAATAGCCACCCAAACCCATTGCAATACAACCTGCAACTATTTCGGCTATACCTGCTGTAATAACAATGGCATTACTACTTACCGCACCGCTTAATCCTGCAGCCAAGGCAAAAGGAACGGTTAATCCATCACTCATTCCAATAACAATATCGGTTATAAAATCAGAACTTTTTAAGTGTTTTTCAGTATGTGTCATTTTACTATTAGATAAATATTCAGAGGCGTCGCTTTACAATTCTGACTAACGTTTCAAAATACACCTTATATACAATGTGTTACAAAACAAACATTTTCGTTTGTCAGAGCAAATTTAGCAATTTGCTTTTTAACTCTTGCTACTATTTTTAGTTTTCTTTTTTCATTTGTTATTAATTTTATTTTTTATTGGTCAAATGGAATATCCATAAAATATCATTCTCGGTTGGTATGAGCATAGCCCTTATGGATATTTCATCCAAAAATAAGTATTCTGTTGGGGGGCTGTACGGCTGTTTTTTCACAACCATATTCCACAGTATAACAGCAAGTTTTCTTGCGGTCGCACTCACGGCCACTGTTCTTCCCTTTCTGTAACAAACCCTATTGAAGAAGTTTGACAGATGCGTGTCTTTTAAGTTACCAATTGCATTTGCTGCGTTTCTTAGTGAAATTTTCAGGTAGCTGCTTCCTTTAGGTGTTTTGGGAATCAGAGGTTTTTCACCACTTATTTTGTTGTTCGGGGCAAGTCTGAGCCAACTGGTAAAATGCATTTTTAATGGCTTATACCATTCATTGTACATTGGCTGGTACGAGGTACAGGCAAACTATTAAAAAGGCTGCCTCAATATTTTTGAGACAGCCTTTTTCTTTTCCTTTGTATTTATTTCAGGCTATTTAGCAACCTGAACCTTTTGAGTGATTAAACCTTTGGGGGTAAGCATCTGCACCAAATAAACACCAGGATTGAAGTTGCTAACATTTATTTCATGCTGTTTGTTTCCGACCGTCTTCTGATACACAACTTGTCCAAGCGTATTAAACATCTTTATTTCAAGAATTGTTTCGTCTGCCCGAACACTCAGTATGCTATTTGCCGGATTAGGAAACAGGCTTATAGCAGAAGCAGATTTTGGGATATCAGTTATAGAATTTGGACTTGTTGAATAAAACAGAGTGATATTCGGATAATAGTCAGTAGAATAACCCGTCGGCGGATTCATCGGATCAAAAGCTGCATCATCTCTTTCTGAAGCATATGAACGGTTTGAGCCGGTATCAATCGAACTGATAAAGGGCGTTCCGATAACCATTTTAGTATAACCTTTGTTTGAATACACCACAAGATTTCCGCCATGATATTCATAGGCATTATCTAAAGGAATATAAATATTGTTGAAACCTTTGGCAAAATTTACCGTTCCGTTAAATACAGGAGTCAAAGTTGCTGGATCAATCCATCCTTCCGACAAGTTATGTTTATTGGTTTCGCCCATCCATATCTGAATCGGAATGTTTGGCACGTCCTCATCGAACTGGCAGGTATACTGAATACCGGTTATAGAATCACCGGTCATGCCGATTTCTTCCGGGAAATAGAGGGATTGTGTAAGGCTGTATAAATTAAAGAAATTGTAGGGAAGATAAATCATTGGCCATGAACCGGAACCAATTTGAGTAGTCGCTGTATTCACCGGCTGAACATTAATCATCAGATTTTTCGAATGGTTATTTTCAGGGATTTCGTCCTGAGCAAAGTCAATATACACGTAAACATTAGTAGGATTGCCAATATACTCTGCTCCGGGAGTCCATTGTAACAGATAAAACTTTTTTTCACCATAAGCAATAGATTCACCTGGCGCAGAAGCCAATTCGACACCATCTTCTCTCATCAGCTTAACAGTATAATTAGTTTGAGTTTGCTTGCCTCCATTAAGAATCTCCGCAAAATACATGGTCATTTCTCCAGCTTTAGGAGTAGTATTCCCATCAAAATGGCAATACGAAGTACACAAAAGATCATTATCGGGTACTGTTTCCAGGATAATGTCATCAATTACCCACATATTAATTGCATATGAGTTACCTTCGTAACGGAAAGCATATTGCATTGATGTTGCTCCTTCCGGAACACTTAAATAGTATTCAAACTCGCCCTGAGGAATATCAAGAAGTCCAAGCGGTTGTTCCCAAACGGCCTGCCAGGTTTGGCCACCATCAAAAGTAACATCCAAACCAATGATTTCGCCATAATCAGCCTGATAGTTAATCAAATATTGTTTGTACTTAAGACACAGTTCATGAATATTTTCGATATTGATTGCCGGAGAAATAAGACGGCTGCTACCCGAAGCAAAACTATAACCAAGATATAATTCGGGAGCCGAGCCACCGGCCATTAGGGAATTGTTCACTGACCACGGAGCCTGTGCACCATCGAGAATCCAACCTGGAGGCAATTGACCTGCTGGATAGTTAAATCCCTCATACATAATTGTGTCTACCGAAGCAGTGAATCCATCACCCCTTCCCTGCCCAAATGCAGAAATGCTTAAAAAAGCAACGCTTGAAAAAAGAAATAAAATTAATAACGGTGTAATAATCAGTTTTTTCATGATTTATAATTTATATGATACAACAGCGACAAAGTAAATCAAAATGTAAGCGCATTACAATTGGTACTGGATGCTATTTTGGTATTAAATATCTCTAAGTGCTAACACCTATCATTCTTTTAGTATCAGCACGCATTTTATTCATTATAAGCAATAAAGTCTAAACACTAATCAATAAAGTTTTACATTTGCAATGATATATTTGTAGAAATTGATGGTAACTGAAACTGTAAAATACAACGTGAATTGCAAAGAGATTATTAAGTTTTTGTCATTATTATTGCTTATCCTAACCATCTGTTCATGCAATAAACCAGGCGCTTCATCCTCAGCCGACAAATCAGTTAAAGGTCATGCCACACCAGAACTCAGTGAAACAGTTCTTAAAGAAATTCATAAACGCATATACGAAAATCCTTCCGCAGCCAGGGCAAAAGCATTTCATCTTCTTGATTCTTTAAGTACTGACAATCAAATTTCTAAAATCAAATTATTAAAATACATCGGTTCGTCTTACGTTTTTGAAACCAACTATTCCGAAGCTCTGAAATATTACAATAAGGCGCTATCAATAGCCGAAAAGATTAATCTTTATTCCGAAATAGCCCATATCAATAATAATATAGGAGTGATATTCAACGAAATCGGCAATTATAAAACAGCTTATATTCATATGGTTGAAGCTCTGAACTATTACGATTTAGCCGATAATAAAGATAAAAAAATCGGAGCCATCAATAATATCGGATTAATATTCCTTAAATTAAATAATTACGAAAAAGCATTAACCTATTTTGAAAAGGCTTTAAACCCTTCGGTGCAGCCCAAGGATTCAATTCTGATTGTTTCTGTTTTAAACAACGTTGGATTATGCTATATTTCTGAAAACAAATCCGAGCCTGCACTCAAATATCTGAACCGGGCCATCAAACTTTCCGAAAAGATCAACAATCAATACGGATTATGTATTTCCTATCAGTTAATGGGCAATTTATATCTGGAACTTAATCAATCAAAAAAAGCTTATGATGCTTATTCAGTTAGTGTAGATATAGCTCAAAAAGCAAATCTATCATATCAACGTGCTGTATCCAGACTGGGAATGGCCAAAGTATTACTAAAACTGAATAAGACAGATGAAGCTTTTAAAATTGCTTTTGATGTAATGGACATTACAAAAGAACGAAACAGCCTGGTATTAAAAAGTGAAGCTCATCAGGTACTTTCCGATATTTACGAAAAAGTTAAAGATTATAAAAACAGCTTAAAACATTACCGGGAATACATAAAAGTTCAGCAGGAAGCAGTCAACCAAACGGTTATTCATCAGATATACAATATTGAGTTAAGTCATCTTGACCAGCTCAACAAGATGCAACAACTGGAGCTTGAGAAAAAAGAACTGGCAATCAGCAAAAAAAACAATTTATTGTTCTTTATATCCCTGACATTTGTATTATTGTTGATCGGACTTTATTTGGCTTATCTAAATCATCGTCACAGGCAAAAGGTTAAACTCCAGAAAACCGTAATTGAATTAACAGAAAAAAAATCCAATGCTGCGCTTGAAGCAGAAATCCAGGAACGGAAACGGATTGGTCAGGAATTGCACGATAGTCTTGGACATTTACTTTCCATAGCCGGTCTGAATGCAAGTGTATTGTATAAACGTAAAGATATTGCGGAAGAAAAAAAGGAAGAACTGCTGGAATCGCTTATGAAAAGTATTGATGATGCATTTGACGAAGTACGCAATATCTCACACAATCTGGCTCCATCCCTGCTTTCAGAACAGGGGCTTAAAGGGGCTCTCAAAAGCATCTCCGACAAGGTAAACCAAAGCACTAAACTGACAATGAGTTTTAATACATTTGGTTTAAACGGGAAAATGGATGATCTGATTGAAAATACGCTCTTCCGCGTTATTCAGGAGATTGTCAACAATACCATTAAACATGCCGAAGCAACTAAACTATTTATACAAATTGCTCAGGGCAATAATGAAATATCCTTAATGGCCGAAGATAACGGAAAAGGCTTTAATTTTGATGAGGTAATAAAACATTCAAGTTACGGACTATCGCACATGAAGTCCCGAATCGAAAACCTTAAAGGTACGATGTTTATCGACTCAAATCCGAACAGAGGAACCATTATAAGTATATTTATACCTTTATAATAATCAGATTATGTCAAAGGAACCTATTAAAGTTTTAATAGTTGATGATCATCAGCTTATGATTGAGGGACTGAAATCGCTGCTGGAGTACGAAGAGGATATCGCTTTCGTTGCCGGTACCAACTCCATGGCCGAAACTCTCCGTTTCCTGGAAAATAACCATTCCATTGATGTAATACTCATGGATATCAATATGCCGGATGGGTCCGGGATTGAAACAACGGAAAAAATTAAAGCGTTATATCCCAATATTAAAGTGATTGCACTGACCATGCATGATGATATTTCCATTATTACGAGAATGGTTAAGGCCGGAGCTTCAGGATATATCCTTAAACGAACAAATATGAATGAAGTAATTGAAGCATTGAGAATCGTTCATAATAACGGTAAGTACCTCAGCATTAACACCCAGAATATAATTATGGATAATCTGGGCGCTCCTGCCAACCTGCTTGATTCTCAGGAAGAAAGCAAACCCACTCTTTCTTCCCGCGAAATTGAAGTACTTAATCTTGTGGCTAAAGAATACAGTAATGAGCAAATTGCCGAAAAACTTTTTATCAGCGAACGTACGGTTGAAGCTCACCGGCGTAATATTTTCATAAAAACCAAAACCAAGTCAATCGTAGGCCTTATGAAATATGCCATAAACAAAGGATTAATAGAGATTGACCCCGAAGATAAATAATCAAAATTCAATTTTTATGTAAAGTTCCGACTCAAAGCCTTTAGTACCACCTTCAGGCTGAAAAATCAATTTACACCCTAAAACCCAACGGGATATTCATCCATTTTCTTCAACCAAAAGCAACGCTGAATCCGTAAATTATTCAGCAACCATACCTTTTTCGCTTTCACACATCTTCTGTTTTTAATAAAATGAAAACTTTACCTAAATTTACATTCATTGTTTCTGCTATTGCATGGCACTACAAAGCTCTTTCCTATACCCCTTGTGGATATCAGTCGCTTGCATTTATTCAGTCTCCAATTTTCCTCCTTTTGCCTATTTTTTACCGTTAGAGCTGCAACTTGAGTTACCATCAAATTTCCTCAGCATAAAAAGTACGATAATGTCTTCTACTTTTGTTATAATCATTGTTTTCAAAGTTTAATAATTTGCTTTTTGATATAAACATTTCAGCATGTTTGCAACAGTAAAAAGTTGGCATGAATCACTTTGCTAAAAATCCGGTTATTTCTCCCGAACAGGTTAAAATCAGCCGGTGCATGGCTCTCGTAACGGCAACATACAGCATGCTTTTGTCTATTTCGGTTTTATAATTGATGTTATCGGCGTGCGGAATAATCACTTCGTCGAACTCCAGCCCTTTTGCCATGTGTGCGGAGGTAACAATGATCCCGTTTACGTAAGTGGTGCTTTGATGAGACAAATAGTGAATATCCTTATTATCATTTTTTAAGCTTTCATATAAGGCAAATGCCCGGGCTTCTTCTTTACAGATTATTCCGAGCGATTTGAATTTGGATTTTCTGAACCCGGATATGATACCTGCTATTGCATTTATTTCATTTTCTGTGTCTTTGTATTGGAAAATACGGGGTTGTTCGCCGTGCCGTTCTATTACTTCCGACTCACTGTCAGGTCTGATTTTTTTTGCAAAGCCAGTGATTTCATACGTTGAACGGTAGCTTTTGTTCAGTTTCATTATTTCGCCTGTAACAAAAGCTTTTTTTATCATTCCGGCATCGGAAAAACCGTATGGATTTACCGATTGGCAGGCATCTCCAAGTATGGTTTTACGGCATGGGTAAAGTTTTTGGATAACTTTGTACTGTATGGGTGAATAGTCCTGCATTTCATCAATCAGCAGGTGTTTAACCGGTGTTTGGGTTTTGTTTCCATCCAATGCCATGTGAAGATAAGCAAGCGGTGCAAGGTCGGCATATTCGAGGGTGCGGTTTTTTCGTAATTTAAGCATCTCCGGTTTCCCCATCCATTCAAAGAAATCCTTGTAAACCAAGAGGTCGTTATTGCCAGCAAACATATTTCGTACCGCTTTTTTCAGCATATTCCGGTTATCGGTGGTAATGGCAATCCGGTATCTCACCTGAGCTATTTCCAGTATATAGTCCGTCATAACCTCGAAACGTAGACACATCGGGTAGCGATAGAATCTTTGGAATTGTTCTTCGATGAATTCGGCAGGAATTGTAACTTGTCTGGTCAGCTTTACATCTATTGCCCTGAAATAAGTATTTTCGATATGAAGAATAAAGGCATCAAGTTGCGATATAAAATCGAACGAAGTTTTATACCGAATCCGTTCAATGTATCCGGGCTGAGGGTTTCCGAGAAGTTCCGTTACCTGTTCAAAGTTATTCTGGTATTTGAATTTATTGTCAAGAACATTGGAGAGTATCTGCTCCATGCTTGTTTCGGGTACTGTTTCTTCACCAAGTTCAGGAAGCACATTCGAAATATAGTCGGCGAAAACTTTATTGGGCGATAGTATTAAAATGTCCTTTGCCGAGAGTTTGCCTTTGAACGTGTAAAGCAGATAGGCAATGCGGTGCAGGGCAATGGAGGTTTTCCCCGAACCGGCAACCCCCTGAATGATAAGCGTCGAAGCTTCTTCGTTGCGAATAATCCGGTTTTGTTCGCGTTGAATGGTTGCCACAATGTTTTTCATCTTATCGTCGGTGCCGGAACTCAATTCTTTTTGAAGAATTTCGTCGTGAACCGTAAGAGAACTTTCAATCATGTATTCCATTTCTCCTTTGCGAATGCGATATTGACGTTTTAGTGATATTTGACCGGTAACTTCTCCCGAAGGTGCTGAATAGGAAGCTTGTCCAAGTTCACAATCATAGAATATTGCGGAGATAGGAGCCCGCCAGTCATAAATAAGATTTGTTTTCTTTTTGAAATCATAGAATGTGTAAATGCCAATATAGATAGGCGTTGTTTTACTTTCAGGATATTTTTCCCGAAAATCAATTCTTCCGAAATATGGAATATCCAATAGTTTGCCTAACCTTTTGCGTTTGGCTATTACATTTTCACCCAATGCAAGGTGATTTAAAATACTTTCCCTCATGGAACGAATTTCCTGTGGGTCGATATCTTTATTTGACCACAAATAATCTTTATGTTCCTTCAGTATTTCAACATGCTCGTTAACCGATGAGTCGATATCCTTTAGCTCAACACTTATTTTATTAATTATCTGTTGAAGATATTCTTTCTCCTGTTCTTCCGTTCTATTTAATACCATAGAGCAATCGTATAATTTACAAACAAATGGGGTGCAAAGTTATACAAAGAAGGAGCCGTCAGGAATAGCCATTTATAGCCATTTTATTATCTTTGCAATTGTATATGAAAAGCTCTGAATTACTAAAATTATCGAAACATATAAGGAATTCGGCACTGAATGTGTTGGATAGCCTTGGCGTTGAAAGCAGTTGCCATCAAGTTGGTGGTACGGTAAATATGGTCGGTTCTTTAAAAACAGATCTTATGCTGAATCACCGGGACATTGATTTGCATATTTACACCGATGAGCCAATGATTGAAAAGAGTTTTTCTTTTATAAAAAGCATTGCAGAGAACAAGGCTGTTAAGGATATTCAATATAAAAACCTGCTGGATACAAAAGAGGATTGTATTGAATGGCACTTGTGGTATGAAAATGAAGAAAAAATCATCTGGAAATTGGATATTATCCACATCCGGAAAGGTTCGTTTTACGATGGCTTTTTTGAGAAGGTAACGGACAGCATCATCAAAAAGCTTACGCCGGAAGCCAAGGAGTCTATTCTTCAAATAAAATACCGACTGGGCGAAAAAAGCGATGTGCCTGGAATTCAGATATACCAAGCCGTTTTAGAGCATGGTATAAATAATTATGTCGATTTTATTCAATGGTCGGAAAAGAATCCTGTTGATGCCGTTTTGGAGTGGATACCTTAGACTTACTGCCCAAATGGCTTATTATAGTTTTAATTGAATAGCTCAAAAAACACAAATACTATGAATATAAAATTAGTTGATAAATTAGCAGGTAAACCACAATTGTATGAAAAAGGGACTTCTGTTATGTGGACAGACCCATATATTTCGAAGCGATTACTTGAGTTGCATTTAAACCCGGACAATGATATGGCAAGCAGAAGCCGGGCAAAGATTGAGCTTATAATAAACTGGATTTTAAGCCAGACAGATCATGGCAAATTAAATATTCTTGATTTAGGATGCGGTCCGGGGCTTTACGCCGAGCAATTGGCCAAACAAGGACATGCTGTTACCGGGGTAGATTTCTCCGAAAACTCGATTCGATATGCCTCTGAACAGGCAAAATATAAGAAACTTGATATTAAATATTTACATCAGAATTATCTTGATATTGACTTCGTCGACGATTTTGATTTGGTAATATTGATTTATCTTGACTTTTGCGTTTTATTACCGGAAGAAAGGGACAGGGTTTTGGAAAACATTTTCAAAGCTTTAAAGAAAAATGGGATATTTATTTGTGACGTTGTAAACGAAGTAAACATTGATAAAAAGATCATCCCTCAGTCATGGGAAGTGCAACAATCGGGTTTCTGGAGGAACTCTCCGTATATTGTTTTAAATAATGGCTACCATTATCCTGAAGCAAAGGTTTTTGCAAACCATCATATCGTTGTGCAAGAAAATGATGCCGTAGATACATACATTTTCTGGAGTCATTATTATAATGATAAAGCGCTGGCTGACATTATGAGAGCAAAAGGGTTTTATAATATACGAACTTATAAAAATGTGCTGCCCAACGGTAATGATTTTTGGAGTGGAGAGAATATTACCTTTTGCGTATCGAAAAAGAAATGAGACAAGCCCTGTTTGTGACGAACGGTTTACTTATAATATAGCATTGTTAATGGCTGCATTTATGGCTTCTATCGAATTTGCCACCTGCAATTTGCGTAGGATGTTTTTGCGGTGATTGCTCACCGTATTAAGGCTTATGCAAAGCTTGCCGGCGATTTCTTTACTTAAATAGCCGGATTGAACCAGTTTTAAAATTTCAATTTCCCTGTCGGACAAAGGGGTTTCGTTATTGATATTATTAGAAGGACTAATAATTTGTCCGGTTTTCAGATTGACGGTTATTCCCTGTACACTATCCAATGGTTTCTGATCGGGCAAAAGGTTGACTTCACCTAAAATGATCCAGGCTTTTCCATTGGCATCCTGCTGGATTACCCGTTGACGGCTCATTACATTCAGGTATTTCTTTTGTGAATTACGCATCCTGAATTTGTAGGTATTGCTGTAATCATTCCTGTTTTGTGGGTCAAGGTTATAGATGAAACGGGAATGGTCTATCTGCATTTTCATCAGTTCATCGAGGTCATCGGGATGTGTCATATCCTCAAAAAAATCACCTTGCTTTTCAATAGAATTAAGCCATTCCGGTTTATAGCCGAAAAGTTTGGAAAACCCGGATGAGGCAAAATCGTATCGGCCCAGAAATACATCTACGGTAAACAAACAGCTATGGCTCAGGTCTGCCACCTGCCGCAGGAGTTCTTTCTTTTGCTCCCACAGATGGTAATCGACATCGTTACAACCAATTTGCTGTTTAGCCCATAATTTTTGTAGGATGTCGGTTTTCGAATTCATAAATAATGTTTTTCGGTAAGTGCTACACACTTAATTAATTGCTTTCTGTTTTTTGATTGTTATTTCTTTTAATTCAAAGCAAACTCTTGCCGTTTTTGTACCTACCTGTGATATTGCTATTACTATTCTCGGTTTAAGAAACATGTTCTTATAATTTTTTCTTCAAATAAACCATATCAATAAGTTGTATTCCGTCGTCAAACATAGGATGGTCGTAATTGTCAGTAAAAAAATTCTTTAATCGATGTGATATTTCGAATCCACAGCTCTTATAAAACGACAGTATCCACTGAACTTCGCCCGTCCCGACAAGCATGGTTTGATAGTTATTCTTATAGAAATCAGAAATAAAATGGATCAATGCCCTGCCGTACCCTTTGCCCTGATATTTCTCATATGTTGCAATGTTCTTCAATTCGCAGGTTTCGCTGTCTATATGCACCACAACGCAAACACTTTTCAAATCATCATCATGTAGAGCAAACAAATCTCCATTAGTCAAATACTTGTCAATCATATTTTCCTGTTCGTCTGCCAACAGCAACAGGTCAAGGAATTGTTTCTTGTTTTCGATAATTTTTTCTATTTTCATTGTATCGTTCTCGTTGTTCTTACGATTTTGTAACTGATTTTATTACTCTGTTTTCAACGGTGTAAACAATTCTATCAAATTTTCTTCGGGGTCGCGCAAATGAACTACTCGCATGCCCCAACTGAGCATATCGGTTGGCTGATTAATAAAGATAACGTTTTTTGCTAAAAGTGCATTGTAAGTTTCATCAACATTTACAACTTCAAACGACACCATCATTTTTTCTCGACAATCGGTCGGCTGACTTTTGTCCGTATTGCCGACGGCAGGTGCCATAAGGTCGGATACGAATATTGCCAATCCTTCAATACCTTCGGCTACTTTGAAACTTCCATAACAGCCTTCCAAATTCCAAACCGCTTCCAAACCGAGTTTTTCGGTGTAGAATTTGAAACACTTCTCGTAGTCTTTGACTAACAGTCTTACATTGCTGAATTTCATCATTTCTTTAATTTTTTTGTCCTTTAAGACGGTTTATATTTTGTTTAAAATTTCAATTTTGCTTTTCAATGTCCAGCCGTACTGTCGCCCTCGCATTACCGCTAACGTTTCGCGTATTTGTTGTGTTTGGGGGTTTGAAACGTTTTCTTGTCCCACGATAGTAAAGCTACCAAAAAGCGGTAAGAACTCCAAATGCGTCATCTGCCCAAATACAATAAATACGCTGTTAGGCTTTGTTTTTTAATTCAATCATTTGACTTTTTCTCCCAATAAAGAGTCTCTTAAAATATGGCATCAAATTTATTGGCTCTAAATAACTATTAGTTAAATGGTCTAAAATATTATAATACAAAAAACCTAAATGATTTCCTCCATTACCAGAATTCTCAAGGAAAGGTGAAAATATCCAAATGTTTTCTTTGTCATTATTGTAATCGGGATAACGATTGAAAATTAATTTGTTGTTAACTACTTTGCCAAAGAATATAACACCTTTATCGAGAAAGATAATTTCATTTGGTAAATACATATTTCCATATTTTTCTTGACATTCTTTAAAGTCATCAATATTGAAATCATCTGAGTTAACAAAAAACATAAAAGAAAAAATAGCATTTAAAATTGCATTAGATTTGCCTAGAATTATATCCCTTAAAAGCGTTTCACCATTAAGTTCACCTCTATAAGCTGTATTACTTACAATTTCGCGTTTCATTCCCTCTTTAACAAGTTTCATTGATTCACAAAACTTTTCTATCGGTTTGTCAGATTTATTGTAAGATGACTTTACTTCGCCAATGACATAAACAGATTCAATTGGGAAATATTCAGTAGAATCATTAGTTCTCAGAATTATTGGAATTGATGTGTTATCAGAAATTATAATGTCAAATTGAGGACTAGTCTTTTGTTCACAATCCATAACATGACCATGTCCAACATAATAATTACTCGGCATTCGACTTCGAAGAAATTTTCGAACTTCTTCTTCAACTTCATTCCCTGCTGATTTTATGTCACTCGTTGAATGAATAAGTTTAGAGCGTTCTCTCGCATCAATTAGCTTCTGTGCGTCTTGACGAAATATCTCTTCAATGTTTAAGGTAGAAAGCTTTGCCATAATCTCATAAAATAAAGCCTAACTTGTTTATACCCATGAATTTTTCAGGGGTATACATCCATTTTTAATGAATAACCCTGAAAAATTCAGGTTTTATTTACAAAAGTAAATTAATTTTATTAAAAAAGATCATCATATGGCGATTTTATTTTTTTGTAAACTTTTCATCATCTTCTTTCCATCATAAAATAGTAACCCCACCCGCTTACTAAAACCGGGCAGGGTTCTATCATCTTACTTACCTTCCGTCTGCTTTGCGTTAATTTTCAAATTAGCTAATTGGCACATTATCTTCTTCTTTTTTCGTTCATGCTCCTCCGAAAGCCTCCTGTTAAACGTAATTTATAATTCCGCTATGTTCCGAACAGAAAATCATTTTCTGTTTAGCCGGGAATTGCAGACTTTGCTCAGCCGTGATATCCCCTGAAAACCAACTGAAAGTAAAGTAATGCGTGGCATATTGATTTTTTATTTGATAGCCTGTTGTCATATTTGTTTATTGTATTTGCGAAATTATATTATTTTTTGTTGAAATATAATTTCAACGGTATTCCGAGCGGCATTGCAAATGCCGCTCAGCCGGGTTTGAGCTATAACATTAACGAGAAGAGTACAATAATAAATTATAAAGATTATCTGTTTCATATTATTTGATTTTTATTCCGGACAAGTCATATGTGTAAAAAGAGCCATGACCTCCGCATTGTGAAAAATAATTGATACTGTCTTTTGAGAATACAAGTGGGTATGTATCACAATCCATACAATCACCAGTAATACAATATCCTGTATCTATATTTCCGTTTACTTGTATTCTTAAGTTCCAATCCAAAAAAGCAATTTCATTTTTATCTGTTGCTTTCTGGATTGTTATTAAAGTATCATTAGAAAAACAAATTGTATCAACCCAAATAGAATCTTGATAATAAGTACTTAATGTTTTTAAATATGAACATTTATAGTCGCCTATAAAATCATCTCTATAATCTTGGGTTTCGCTTTTTTCTTTATTACAACCAATAAATAGGGGTAATAATAATATTAGGACTAAATTTTTCATTTGTTAAGTTTTTAACGTTAAACATTTTTTTACTACATCTCCTTTCAATCAGAGGAGGTTCCTTGTTTCGTGGTTGCATTGGCTCTAACGTAGGAAGCTACACGTAGGGGCGGATTGCGGGCGATTTCCTGTCAAGCCGAAAAACAGTCCGGGCGGAAAGATGCACACCGAAAACCACCGTTGCCGCACTTGACGGGTAGCTGATGTTATGCACAGTTAATTGTTGCTTATCCATTCTCTCATATTTTCAATCATTTCTGGAATTGGCATAAAATCAATCTCACTGTTAGTAAAGCCTTCACTCGTTTTCGTGTCATATAAAAAAGCCCAAAAATCGTTAAAACTGTACCAAATCATTGTGGGACTTTTTGCATCTCGAATATTTACAGTTTCAACAAACCAGTTTCTGATAGATTTTATTAATTCTTGTGGATTATTTTTATGCGATTTTATGTCGAAACCATTTATGTCAGATAAAGCTTTCATATATCTGAAGTTTTCTTTTTCAAGGATTAGAAACCTTTTTTCTGAATGATTCTCAGACGAAAACGTGCGACAGCCAAAATCTATTCCAAGTTCAAAAGGCATATTTAAGCGGTAGAATTCATTTTTTTTACCAGCCTGAAGCCGAGATAAATCATGAACACTAAATTTAGACTGCATTATCAAGTTTTGAATTTTTGTCAATCTAGGTTGACCTGAGTCAGAAGACTCTAACGCAATCCTAGGTATGTACCCATGAAATATGATTGTAAACAAAAGAGGTCTGAGTATGGCATAATACTCTTCATCAAATGGACAATTGATAAATATATTTCTCTCAAAAGCTTCCATTTCTTTTATTTATTGTCTTTAGGAGGACATGGGTCATTTCCGTGACTATCTTTTTTCTGAATTGTACCATCCTTTTTATGAATATACAGTTCAGAACCAGCGCTTTTACTTACTCCTCGTCCATACTTGACGGCATCATCTTTTTTTTCAAAACTTTTAGATGCTCTTTCAGCACCACTTTTCTTGACACTCCAACCTCCATCTTTGGAGGGAACTACGTGATGAGATTTTCTTGCCATGATCTATCATTTATTTTGAATCTAAATTTCGAAATCATAATTGTATGTCCAGTTTTAATTGTGCATAACTCGTATACAGGTCTGACAAAATAATCCCAATACACCCTAAATTGGCTGTATAGGTTTTACAACTGTCAGCTTAATTTTTTAAAACAAAGCAATTATTTTTCATTTTCTTCTTTTATAAATAGTAACCCCACCCGCTTATTAAAACCGGGCAGGGTTCTATCATCTTACTTACCTTCCGTTTGCATCGCGTTAATTTTCAAATCTTCAAATTTTCAAATTAGCTAATCGGCACATTTTCTTCTTCTTTTTTCGTTCGTGCTCCTCCGAAAGCCCTCACCACTGCCCGGAAGTTAAACAGTTGCCATTTCTCTTTATCCTTACGGAAGATGGATTTGCCTAAGCGGCAGATGGCCATCACCTCGGTATACAGGGCATTCATCTCTGTCTGTTGTTCGGCGGTAAGCCGTTTGCTTTTACTCTTGCTCACTTCCTGGGTAACGTTGGCATTTTTACATTCTTCGGCCAACTGCGCAACCGCATCAAGGCGGGCAGCGTCTATCTTTTTTTCTTCAAGTTCGGCGCGGAAAGTTGGCAGGTTGTCGGCGAAGGTGAATAAATACTGGATGATGGCTTCCTGTACATTATTGTTGGCTTTTTTGTTGTATTTGGTATAACCCAACTCATTTTTAAGGATGGCAACCCTCGGTTTGTCGTTACGATACACCACCGAAATGTCGGTAAACAAATCGGACAATTTAACCTTGCCATCGGCCACAATGGCTTTGATGTCGCGGGTAGCCGCCTTCAGTTCCAGTCTTTTGTCGGTCGTAAAACTGATGATCGCCTGGTTGATGCGCGTTTCCAGTCCCTGCCCGTATCCGGCAGTCATTTCCGGGTTGCGGGCGGTAAAAAACGCCAGCAATTCCATGTAGTTTCTGATAATAATCAATTCGCCCTGTAATGTTATATAGAGCGGATAAGGATAATTCTTTCTCATAGTCTATTTTTTTAGGGTTAATTTTTATTAAAGCGCCTGAAGTTTGAAGCACCTAAAATTCGTTAGGCTCTTTAGAACCTTATAAACCTTATAAACTTTAAAAACCTTATAAACTTTAAAAACCTTATAAACTTTAAGAACTTTCGCTCACTTTAAGCACTTTAGGTACTTTTAATACAAAAATAATTTATTTATGGATTTGAGAATAAAAACCTGCCAATAAAGTTATTAACAATTTTATACATAGTTAGTATAATACATTATAAATGTGCACGCTAACATGTTAATAACTTTTATAATCAAGATGTAATTAAGGGTTAACCGCTTGTCCTTTTTTCACCCACTCGCCCTTTTCCCGAAAAAGATTCGCTAAGTCATTTCTCCTTTAACCACAATAGGCACATTAGAGCACATAGAAAATAAATCTGCAACCATATAACTGCCTTCTGCCTACTACTACCTACTACTACCTACTGCCTACTGCATACTACCTACTGCCTACTGCTTTCTGCCTACTCCGATAAAGATTTGCTAAGTCGTTAAGTCGCCTAGTCACTCTCTTCCCATTTCGCCATGTCGCCCCATCTCCCACTCGCCCACTCACTAAGATCCTAAATAAAGCCTCGCGCGCTCTCGCCAAGTCGCCCCATCACTCCATCACCCCATCACCCCATCACCCCATCACCCACTCTCTCACTCGTCCTTCTTTAACTTCATCACCGTACTCTTTAACTTCATCACCGTATAGTTTAACTTGAACACCGGACAATTTAACTTGAACACCGTATAGTTTAACTTGAATATTGTATAGTTTAACTTGAATACAGTACAGTTTAACTTAAGCACAGTACAGTTTAACTTAAGCACAGCACAGTTTAACTTAAACACAGTACAGTTTAACTTAAGAACAGTACAGTTTAACTTAAGCACAGTACAGTTTAACTTAAGCACAGTACAGTTTAACTTAAGAACCGGATGTTTTAACTTTAATACCGGAAGTTTTACCGTAAGCGCCGGACGCATTACCCTTGCCAAAGATTTCGTTACCCTCGCCCCTTCGCCTCTTCTTTTCTGTCGCCCAGTCGCCCTTTCTCCCTCTCTCCTCGTCGCCCTCTCGCCAAGTCGCCCAGTCGCCCAGTCGCCCAGTCGCCCTTCGTCCCTCGCCCCGTTAACCTTCCCTGATATTCTACATTTTAAGCAACGCATGGCCAATGGCACAGTCGAGGCATCTTTTTTTATCGCAATACTCCGCTTTTAGCTGAAGCAATCCCTGGGTTTGCAAAGCGTTTCCGGCTTTTAACCCTGCACCGGCAAAGTGTTGAATCACGGAATTGCGTTCCGGCGCTATTTCGTACAGGTATTCCAGCGCCTTATCCCTGAGTTCCGGATTGTCCATTTGTTTTCCGTAAAGGAATAAAAAGGAAGCCACCGTATTGATGAGCAACAGATCAATGGCATCCGCTCCTAATTTCTTCAATCTGCCCACCGATGGTTTATCAAAAACATAATGTTGTTGCCAGTAATCCTCGCATTCCACCTCAAGCAGGCTTACAATCGGGTTCAGAGTGTGGCTTTCGATGATCTTGGAAAACAATGCCGAGGATTTAACAATCAGTTGGGCAAACTGAGCCAGCCTTATGGTCGGAAAATTGGACGGACGCAGACGCAGAAACCGCCAGAGATGCCCGTCAATGGGTTTCAGCGAATATTTCGATTGCAGGAAATAATATTCTTTTTGAAGCGATTGCGGATATTCATCAATAAAATTAACTCCAAGCATGCCTGCCTGGCCAAAAAGCATGGCTTCAACCTGCAAAAGACTGTTTTTGTGCCTTCCCAGATATTTCAGGGGCAGCGATTTGGCTAAAAGTTCAAAAGGAAGGGAATTTAGGCGGAAACCGAAATTGCGGGCGAATGCCTGATAAAAAGTTTCCTCCCAGTTATTCCTGTTTTGCCGGAGCATCGCATCTATGCTTTGCGTCTTCGTTTCCAAACGTTCGACGAGTAGCCGTTCGAGCCATGCATCCACCGTAAATCGTTCAGCTATGGCTATGGAATGTTCACAGGGAATCCAGTTACGGCTATTCATAAAATCCAAATATCTTTCGTAAAGCGAATAATCAAATTTTCCTTCGAGGCTTATCGTAGGAATAGTTTCTCCGTTTTCACGACAAATCGTTTCGTCGGCATTCAAAACCACATGTAAAATAATGTTGTTATAGGCTTTATCCTGCTGATGTCCATGTTTTATCCAGTCGGAAGCATTCACATGGATTTCCACATTACCCGCCCAAAGGGTATCCCCGATTTTGATACGGGCATTAAAAAAGTCGGGACCCGCATCGGTATTGTGTTCTCCGGGGTTATTTATTTCCGTTAAATCACCATCAGTAGTCTGCAATTGCCGGATAAACAGACGGTATTTCCATAGATAATGAAGAAATTTTTCGTCCATAAAAAAAATTTTGTTAAAATTACAAACAATATGGTTTATGTCGAAAAAAATTGTTATCTTTGAACTACGATTAAAATAACAAGGGCGGAAATTAAATTTGGATTATTGTAATTAAAAACTAATTTTGCACAACGATTGCATTTTTTAATGAAAACTGAGTTCAATGAAGAATATCAATTTATTGGTTTCAGGTATCGAATTTAAGACTCGAAAACTGGTAAATTCGTACAAGGATATTCAAAACGAAATAACGCAGCTGAATGAAAAAATTAAGTCGTTACAACATACGATAGAAGAACAAAAAGAAGTTATCAAAAATTTAGAAGAAAAGAACAAAACAATAAAAATAGCAAAAACATTAGACAAAGGTAAGGAGACACTGGATTCAAGATTGAAGATAAATGAATTGGTGCGGGAAATTGATAAATGTATTGATCTTTTAAACAAATAAAATCATTATAAATAAGGATAGTATCCATGGACGAGCTTTCAATATCAGTTATTATAGCTGACAGACCATATAGGCTAAAGATAGAAAAGACAGATGAAGAAACGATACGAAAGGCGGCCAAATTGATTGAAAAGACGATGAAAGAATATTCTGTTAATTATGCATTTAAGGATAAACAGGATTTATTGGCAATGGTGGCTCTTCAGTTCGTGACAAGTTCGCTGAATTTTGAAAGCCAGATAGATTTTACGGAGAATAAGTTAGAGACGAAATTATCGGAAATTGACCATGTTTTATCGGAAGTAATTTAGTTTAAAAGTTTGCGTTCTTTGAAAGCACCACAAGATTTAACCCGTACTTAATTCAACTTAGTTTGTAAACTCAACATTACAACTATTAGAGCAAAGCTTATTGGTTTATAAAAACAGGCCTCAACCCGGTAACCCCGGGTTCTTTCGCAAGAAAGGCAGTGGACGTTTGCATAATCAGGCAGCTCTATTCATTTCATTTGGGGTTTACCAAAACACCAGAATTAAGTGCGGGTTTTTTATTTACCAGCCTCCCTACCTAATTAATCCTTTTTCAACAACTTAAAATATATTAGCAAATGGAACAATTAGTTCTTATCATTATTGGATTAGTGGCAGGTTTAGTTGTCGGATTTATCATTACCGGCACCGTGCTTCGCAAAGCCGTGGAACGCAAAAGCGCAACCATACTTCGTGAAGCCGAAGAAAAATCGGAAGTACTCAAAAAAGAAAAAATTCTTCAGGCAAAAGAAAAATTCTTGCAGTTACGAACCGAACATGAAGCAATTGTTAACGAAAAAAACAACAATATCCTTAAAAACGAAAACCGTCTGAAACAAAAGGAAACGCTGCTTTCGCAGAAAATGGAAGAGTTTCAACGTAAACAAAAAGAAGTTCAAACAATAAAGGACAATCTGACCAACCAGCTCGAAATTATTACAAAAAAACAAGCCGACACGGAAAAAATTCACAAAAAGCAGGTTGAACAGCTCGAAATTATTTCAGGATTATCGGCTAACGAAGCAAAAGGACAACTTATTGAAACGCTGAAAGAAGAAGCTAAAGCCGAAGCGATAGTGCAAATTAAAGACATCGTAGAAGAAGCAAAACTTACAGCCAATCAGGAATCGAGGAAGATAGTCATCGAAACCATCCAACGCACGGCTACCGAACATGCCGTGGAAAATACGGTTTCCGTTTTCAACATCGACAATGATGAAATAAAAGGAAGAATCATTGGTCGCGAAGGCCGCAACATACGTGCCCTCGAAGCACTTACGGGTGTGGAAGTCATTATTGACGATTCGCCCGATGCCATCATTCTTTCCGGTTTCGATCCGGTACGCAGGGAAATTGCCCGGCTGGCGCTCCATAAATTAGTTACCGATGGCCGTATCCATCCTGCACGCATCGAAGAAGTGGTTGCCAAAACAAAGAAACAAATCGAACAGGAAATCATTGATACGGGAACCCGTATCACCATCGACCTTGGTATTCACGGCATGTCGCATGAACTTATCCGTTTGATCGGAAAGATGAAATACCGTTCATCCTATGGCCAGAATCTGCTTCAGCATTCCAAAGAAGTAGCCAATTTGTGTGCCACTATGGCTGCTGAATTAGGATTAAACCCCAAGAAAGCTAAACGCGCCGGATTGCTGCACGATATCGGTAAGGTGCCCGACAACGAACCCGAATTGCCACATGCTTTATTGGGTATGAAGCTTGCCGAAAAGTTTAAGGAAAAACCAGAAATTTGTAATGCCATTGGCGCCCATCATGAAGAAACCGAAATGCTTTCGTTATACGCACCTATTGTCCAGGCTTGCGATGCTATTTCCGGTGCCCGCCCAGGCGCCCGCCGCGAAGTGGTGGAAGCTTATATCCAGCGACTGAACCATCTGGAAGAATTAGCCATGACTTATCCCGGAGTTGTTAAAACATATGCCATACAAGCCGGTAGAGAACTGCGTGTTATCGTTGCCGCCGATAAAGTTACCGATAATGAAGCTACACAGCTTTCGATGGAACTTTCGCGTAAGATTCAAAACGAAATGACCTACCCGGGTCAGATCAAAATTGCCGTTATCCGCGAAACGAGGGCTATCGCTTACGCAAAATAACAACGCCTTTCCTCTCTTCGCTTTGCTTAACTTGCAACGGAGAGCCAAATGATAAACAGAAGCCCCGTCAATAATCATTGACGGGGCTTTCTATTTTTAACCAAGAGCGTTTTTATGTTTTCCCTAAGGCGAGTTTTTAACTGATCTTTGATGAATTCACCCCATCACTTCATCACACCATCACTCCATCACTCCATCACTTAACCATAGTTTTAAACTGATCACTGATGAGTTCTTAACTAGTAACTGATGAGTTCTTAACTAGTAATTGACGGGGTCTTAACTAGTAATTGACGGGTTCTTAACTAGTAATTGACGGGGTCTTAACTAGTAATTGACGGGGTCTTAACTAGTAATTGACGGGGTCTTAACTAGTAATTGACGGGGTCTTAACTAGTAATTGACGGGGTCTTAACTAGTAATTGACGGGGTCTTAACTAGTAACTGATGAGTTTTAAATTGATCTCTGATGAGTTTTTAACCGATCACTGATGAGGTTTTAACTGATCACTGATGAGGTTTTAACCAATCACTAATGAGTTTTTAACCGATCACTGATGAGGTTTTAACCAATCACTAATGAGTTTTTAACCGATCACTGATGAGTTCACTCCATCACTCCATCACTCCATCACTCCATCACCCCATCACTCCATCACTCCATCACTTTAATAATTCGTAATTTTTAATTCTTAATTAATTTCCCCGTCTCCACGCTATTTCCAACCTGCAAACGATAGAAATAGATTCCTTTGGAAACGTTGGACGCATCCCACGAAAACGTATGAATTCCCGAACCTGACTTTCCGTCGAACAGTACGCTTAACTTTTGACCAAACATGGAATAGATACTGAGATTTATGGTTTCGGGCTGGGATAAATTAACAGAAATTGAAAATCCATCTTTCGAAGGATTGGGGTAAACCAAAGCAGACCCATTGCCGGGAACTATTTCAGGTATTCCTGTGTTTAACTCCGGTTTGGCTAATTTTTTATCGGTATAAAGATGATATTCGCCAGGTTGAAGATTAATCACCGAATTAGTATAATTTACCGTGATGGAATCGCCGGAGAAATAATCGTACCATTTACCGGTGGATTGGAAGTTGGGAACGACATCCGTGGAAACAACCCCAAAATTGCCAAGGATGGTTGCATTCATCGAAGCATCATTCAGATGAATAGTTTTTCCGGCAGAAGCCAGCGAAAGGGTAAAATCGGTGGTTTCAAATACCGGTTGTGTCTTTTTCAGATTAATCAGTGCCGACCAGAAATTATTCAGGTAATGGCGGCGGTAATCCTGGTTATAATCCCAGCGGGCAGGTTTTGGCGTAAGACGATCGGAATCGTTTCCTGAAGGCCACTTAATGGAATAATCGTAGCCTAATTCGCCGAACTGCCATATCATCTTAGGGCCTGGAATGGTAAAGAAAAACAAACCGGACAGTTCCATTCGTTTCAAAGCAGTAGTTGTATCTTTGATGTTATAATTGGTACCACTATTTCCTTTGTCTATGCAAAAAAACATCTGACGTTCTTCGTCATGACTTTCCATATAAGTAACAAGGTTAGGAGCATTCCAGCCACGGGCTTTATATGAACCATACGAAAAGTCCCAGCCGCTACTCAAGCCCTTACTTGCTTGCCCATAGTTACTATTTGCATTTCCCCAAATCATCATTCCCATACCGGATAGCACCGTTTCCTCATCATTATCGGCAAAATGTTCCAGAATGACATAGGCATTGGGTTTTACGCTCCAGATGGAATCGGAAATGCGCTGCCAGATGTTGATCCGGCTTTGATCGTAGTGCGCCCATGCCGTGGTATTTCCAAGCGTATTGGTTTGTGTAAATCCTTTGGACAAATCGAAACGGTAACCATCCACATGGTATTCATTAATCCAGTATTTAACCACACGGTTTACTAAGTATTTTGTGGCTTCACTTTCGTGATTAAAATCGTAACCGACATTAAAATCATGTTTGGCAATGGGATTGAACCAGGGATTATTGGCTGCCGGACGATTGTTTAACGCATCCCAGTAAAGCATCACCATAGGCGAAGTGCCAAAGGAATGGTTCAGCACCATGTCCTGGATAACGGCTATTCCGCGGCTATGACATTCATCAATAAAATGTTTCAGGGCGTTTTTAGTTCCGTAATATTTGTCGGGAGCAAAGTAATAATTAGGATTGTATCCCCAGCTCAGGTTGCCTTCAAACTCGCTGACGGGCATCAGTTCGATGGCGTTTACGCCAAGACGTTGGAGATAACCCAATGTGTCAATCAGCGACTGATAGCTATGTAATGCCGTAAAATCGCGCATCAGCAATTCATAAATCACCAGGTCGGTTTTTGCCGGAGCCGTAAAATTAGTGGTCTGCCATGAATATGGTTGCTCTGCCGTTTGCAGAACCGTGGCAATGCCGGAGGTTTTATCGGAAGGATAACTGAGCATGTTGGGATAAGTAGTGGCATCAATATACGAATCGTTCCACGGATCACTTACCTTATCGGCATAGGGATCGCCTATTTTAATGCTTCCATCCACCCAATACTGAAAAATATATTCCCTGGCGGGAACCAGATGATTCAGTTGTACCCAGAATCGCTTACCGTCGGGAGTTATGTTCATGTAATACGCTGAATCGGCTTCCCAGTTGTTAAAATCGCCGATAGCAAAAACGTAATTTTTATTAGGTGCATACAAACAAAGCACTGCCGTGCTGTCGTTGGTGTAATTTATTCCATCTTCAATTCCGGAAGGCAAAGCCTGTACCTGTGGTAAAGGAATCACAGTATAAGTAAAAGTATCGGAAACCATTCCCGTGGTATTTTTTGCAGAAATCACCACAGGTATTTTAGTCCAGTAGCCAGCAATATTTGTCGCATTAATGGTATAATTGATGGAAATATCTTTTACCGCCAGTATTTGTTCATTATTAATATACAAAAACATAGAATCGGCCCGCGGGCTGGCGGCAGCCACCGGTATCTGCGAATTCTCGGGGGCAACGAGAGCTTTCTGGGTTGGCTGGGTGATATTGATACTAAGTTCCGAGCCATAAATATCTACAAACAAGTCAGGACGAGTTTGAGCGCTTCCATCCGCACTACGAAAAACAAAAGCCATCTGGGCAACCACTTCCCCGGCAGAAACGCTGTAAAAGCCCCGGATATTCGGCGTAATTAAAAGCTGGTATTTATGATTTCCCAGACTGGTAAGATGTGGCTGATTGGTATTATTGCCCCAATCGCCGATCACATGTGTCCAGTCCGGACTTCCTTCAAGAATAACGCCGGTGTGAGCGTATACCTCGCCGGTATAATTTTCGAGCGCAGTTCCGGTAGCATCAAAAGTTAACGTAATCAAATCCTGGTCCGAAGGATATTCCGGAATTGTGGTTATCTGGCAAAAAAGATTATTCCCCAAAAAGAATAAGGAAACAACTATAGTTAAAAGATATTTTTTCATTGCAAGAGGTTTTTATTTTGCAAAGTTAAGTAATTATCCCTTACCGTCGTTTTCTTCCGTTTTTAACCTTTTTTGGTTCATTTTTTCATCCCCGTTTTACTTTTGGGGAGCCCAATGACAATGTTTTTTCCATTACCTCGCCGGAAAAATTAAATATCTATTTAATTATCAAAACCTTTTTCCTAAATTTTATTTTTTTTAAGAGCCAGCCGCTGGAAAAACTTAATACGAGAGTCTAATTACTATCTAAAAGTAATTTTAAGTTTAATCCGATTAACAAAGAACGTTTAAACGAAACAAGGATGAACAGTTTTATTAAGAAGTATGTCTGGTTTGCAGGATTGATATTTACGGCAGAATGTGCCAGTATTCCTGTTTATAAATGCAATGTGATAAAAACTACAGGAACTGAATTTCCGGAAAGCACCAGTAAATATACCGACAATGACGGACAAATAGAGTTCGGAATGGTGCGCGACACACAAAACGTGTATATCAGCATCGTTTTTCTGGATAAAAGGGCTCCTGCTAAACTGATGCGCAACGGGTTTAACGTATATTTTAATTCCCATGGAAAGAAGGAAAAAGAATATACGCTCATGTTTCCGGTAAAAATGGAAGGTGATTTTATGAAAAATGCAGAACCACGAAACGACTATGAAAGACTTGCCGCACGACAACACCAGGGTTTTAAAGGGATGATGGAAAAGTTTCCTGACGAAGCAAAATGGATGGACAAAAACGGAACCACGGTCTTCCGCTGGCGCGAAAGCTCTAATCCTTGTAAATTAGAAGTGGTTACAAATGAAAGGGAGCAATTAACATATCATATCACCCTTCCCCTGAATCAACTTTTTGAAAACAATAAAAAGAAAACAAATCTGGCTATTGGTTTTGAAAGTAAAGCATCCGGAAACAACATGGGAAACAGAATGGGAGGACCTCCGGGTGGTGGAAGACCAGGAGGAGGTGAAGGAGGAATGGGCGGCCCTGGCGGCGGAAATATGCCTGGCAGCGATGGTCCTGGTGGCCCGGGAAATATGGGCCCAAGAGGTGGTAATCCCCAGGGACAACCCGGGCAGGACCAAAATGCAAACAAATCGTTAAAGACATGGTTCCTCATCCCCGTAAATAATTAATTTGAAAAGGTAAATTTTCTCATATTTGCCAGAGGTTGTCCGTATCGGGCAGCCTCTTTTTTTTATCCCGCATGGTCGCTATTCTGAACCCGCTCCCAAAAATATTTCCTGGCAATGAATTTTCAATGAATATCATCCGGGTTTGATGATTTTTTCTTACATTTGCCTAAAGAATACCGTTTCAAATTATTTATCAAATTTAAAATTAAACATTATGGCACACGAAAACACTACCCAATGTTGTCCGGAGTTTGATCCTGCTCCCTGGGACGGCATTACCCACCAATGGAAAGACAAACTTTTTCTGAAAGATTCCATGCCGGTTTTCTTTCATGTTCCATTTCCATGGAAGATATCCAAACTCATCACCAGCATGTGGAACAAAGCCCAGCAGGCAGGAGCCGCTCCAGAATTAAAAGATTTCCTTTTGTTAGCCAATGATCCCAGCCCATGGAAGTGCGATTATTATCTGGGGATAAACAAAGAAATTCCCGGCAGTACTAACGTTAAACTTTCAGGAATCTTTATCTCCAAAGTCTTCGACGGACTGTCTCGTCCTAAAAAAAGTTGACAGTATTTTAATAAATCCTGAATGAGGTTGACAAAATTTAATCACCGGGCAAAGATGAGCCGGAAGATAGTTCTGCTTCAGACGGAAGGGGCTCGATGCCCCGTCTGTCTGAGTTAATCTCCGGTTTAAAGGATCGCCGTTGATGATAAGTTCTGCTGTTTCCAAAATTACTATTTTTTTAGCTTTCAACAAGAATTTCGTTTTGTCTTTTTCGATAATATGTTTTCCAAAGTCTTTTTAGTGTACCAGTCCTTTGATGTGCCTGGTTGGGAGTTAGCATCTCTATACTGGAATGTGGTCGTAAACCATTGTAAATAGCTATGATTTCTTTTATCGCAATAGTAGCTTCTGCACAATCTTTCAATGTCATATCATATAACCATTCCGTTTTCAAAATACCATTCACTCTTTCTGCTATTGCATTCTCGTAAGGATCTCCATTTTCAGTCATACTAATGTCAATATTATGCTTTTGCAAACAACTCACATATTTTGAACTACAATACTGTATGCCACGATCAGAATGATGAATCAGTCCACTGGCTTTTGCAGGAAGTTGCCTAAGAGCCATGTGCAATGCTTTGAGCGCATTTTGTGCTTCCATCGTTTCTGATAAAAACCATCCTATTATCTTCCTCGAATATGCATCTGTAATCAAATACAGGTATACAAAACCAGCATCTGTTTTAATATATGTGATGTCGCTTACCCATAACTGGTTTGCCTTTTGAGGAACAAATCCTTTTACCAGGTTGGGATACTTGTGCAGCCAATGAAAAGAGTTGGTTGTAAATGCCTGGGTTCTTCTTTTGCGAACCAGCATACCATTGCTGCGAAGCAAATCGAAAAACGCATCTCTGCCTATCTGCTCTCCTTCCGGAATTAGCGAACTAATCATTACCAAAAGCTTACGCCCTCCTATGCGCTTTTGCTTTTCCCTTACTTTTTTGACCAATGTTATGATCAAATCTTCCATAACGCTTTCTTTAAAAGTTGTTTTCTTGTTTTTATAATAAGCCTGTCGTGTTTTGCCAAACAGTTCACAAAGAGATTCTATCCCATGTTGCTTTTGTGAGCAGGCTACTTTTTCAACTGTTTGGCACCACATTTTTTTCTTATGGGTACTTTTAATTGTTCTTCTGCTAAATCTATCATTACATTTAATGATAGTGTGCGTAAACGTTCTAACTCAAGCTCCTCTCGTAGTCGCTTGTTTTCCGCTCCTAAATGTTGCAGTTCCGCACTTTGCTCTTTGGTACGTTTCTTTTCTTTCATCGGATAAGTTTGTGTGGCTTCAAATTTACGAATCCAATTTAATATTGCCGATTTCCCTTTTATGCCATATCGCCGACATGCTTCTTCTTTACTGATATGATCTGACAGTATTTCTTTTACTACTGTCTTCTTAAATTCATCCGAATAATGTTTTACTCCTTTTTTCATGTTAATCCTATTTTAAGTTGACTATTCCTCTCCCTTTTTTGTCAACCTATTTCAGGACAAGACAGACCATACAGCGCCGTACCCAAATGGATTAAAGAGATGAACGTATACCTTGCCGGAAAAGGGCTTACCGCCGGTGATTACTTTTTCTATTATACCACCTGTCCGCGCTGTGCCAAAAAGTACGGACATAACTATGTGGTTGCTTTTGCCCGCATAAAAGAATGAAAGCTTTTTGCCGGTAAAAATTCATGGTATTTTTTTTAGAAAAAGTTTGCACATCATAAAAAATATGTAAGTTTGACTTGTTGTTTTTTTATCAATTGAAACAACATAAAATTCTAATTTACAATTAAACGCAAATTTACACTTGCTATGAAAGATACTCCAATAAATTATGAAATTGTAAGCCGGCAGATAAGGGAAATGAAATTACCTATAGTCGGCAATGGTTCTATCAGGGAAATAAAACGGTTGATTGACAACATCGAAAAAGCCTCGGGCGAAAAGTTTGTCCGTATGGAAATGGGCGTTCCCGGTCTTGAGCCCTGCTCTATCGGTGTTGAAGCCGAGATAGAAGCATTGCGTAAGGGATGTGCTGCCATTTATCCCGATATTGACGGCACGCCGGAACTTAAAAAAGAAATTTCCCGCTTTGTTAAAATGTTTCTCGATATTGACGTTGACCCCACAGGTTGTATCCCCACCGTCGGCTCCATGCAGGGAAGTTTTGCCAGTTTCCTTACTCTGGCAAGAATCAATAAAGAACGGGACACCACCTTGCTGATCGATCCAGGATTTCCTGTACATCACCAGCAGCACAAGGTACTCGGACAGAAATTTGAAAGCTTTGATGTATATAACTACCGCGGCGAAAAACTTCGCGAAAAGCTGGAATCTTATTTTAAAAAAGGGAACATCCATTCGGTGCTGTATTCCAACCCTAACAATCCCTCGTGGGTTTGCTTTACGGATAAAGAACTCCGCATCATCGGCGAACTGGCTACCCAATACGATGTGATGATTACCGAAGACCTGGCTTATTTTGCCATGGATTTCCGCAAGGATTATTCGAAACCGGGACAACCGCCCTTCCAACCTACCGTGGCAAAATATACCGACAACTATATCCTTTTTATCTCCAGTTCCAAGGCATTCAGTTATGCCGGACAGCGTATCGGGATGATGGTGATATCCGACAAGCTTTTCAATCGTAAATTTCCCGATTTGCTCCGTTTCTACAATACCGACACTTTTGGCAAAGCCATGATATTCGGAACCGTGTATGCGTTAAGTTCGGGAACGGCACACTCGGCACAATATGCGCTGGCAGCCATGCTTAAAGCCGCCAACGATGGCAAATACGACTTTGTGAAGGTGGTAAAGGAATACGGCGAAAAAGCTCATATCATGAAGAAGTTGTTTACCGACAACGGATTCAAAATTGTTTACGACATGGATGAAGATAAACCCATAGCCGATGGTTTTTACTTTACCATTGCCTATCCGGGCTTCACCGGCGAGCAACTGATCGAAGAATTGCTTTATTACGGGGTAAGCGCTATTGCATTATCCATTACGGGAAGCGTGCATACCGAAGGTTTACGGGCATGTGTTTCACTGGTTCAGCGGGAACAATTCCCGGCACTGGAACAAAGGCTTAAGAAGTTTTATGCCGACCACCCGGTGGACTAAGGGTTGTAAAGTTTATAAGGTTTATAAAGTTATAAGGTTTATAAAGCTGAACGAAGTGAAGTCCTGAGCGAAGCGATTCGGGATTTATAAGGTTTATAAAGTTTGTAAAGTTATAAGGTTTATAAGGCTGAACGAAGTGAAGTCCCGATATAGAATCGCTTAGGAGAAACGACTTAGCGATTCTTCATCGGGATTTGTAAAGTTTATAAAGTTTATAAGGTTTGTAAAGTTAAGTCCTGAATAGCATAACAAAAATGCCGGATATGACAGCAAAGATGCCAGGAATCGTTGCAAAGTTGCCATACATGACAGCAAAGATGCCCGGAGTCGCTGCAAAGTTGCCATACATGACAGCAAAGATGCCCGGAGTCGCTGCAAAGTTGCCATACATTACAGCAAAGATGTCGGATGTCGTTGCAAAGATGCCATACATTACAGCAAAGATGCCGGATGTCGTTGCAAAGATGCCATACATGACAGCAAAGATGCCAGATGTCGTTGCAAAGATGCCATACATGACAGCAAAGTTGCCGGATGTCGCAGCAAAGATGCAGACATCACGGCAAAGTTGCGCGAAACCGTTGCAACATTTCCAGGTATAGTTGCAACGTAAATTTTAGCCCTTACGGGTTATCTTTAGGAAGCTGGAGAAGCGGGATCGCCTTTATCGGGGTTGTCCGGACGATCGCCCGAAAAGCCTTCGGCTATGGAACTGAAGACAAAAAGTTGTTGCAGGGCATGATCTTTCATAAAAATGCTTTTACCTAATTTGCACATCGCCGTTACTTCGGTAAATATATCATTCAGTTCCTGCTGCTGGTTTTCGGTAAGCTTTATCTTTGCCTTTTTTTCCACTTCCTGTTGCACGTTCAGCGAATTCATCTCTTCGCCCACAGCCATAAGAGCATCTATGAATTCGGCATTCATCGAATGAGCAATCAGTTCATCGCGCAAAGCGGCTATATTTTCCTTAAAAGCAAAAAGAAGGGCGGTGAGGTATTCCTGGTTGCCGGCAGAAGCTTTGGCATAATAGGTGGTAAACCCCAGCATCTGCAATATTTCTTTCAGCCTTGTCTTATCCTTGGCAAAGCACGAATTCAAATCGTAATAGATATTCCGCATCTGGTCAACCCCGTCTGCAATAATCTGTTTCAGGGAGCGAGTGATGTTTTTCTGAGGAATCAGTTTGTCGGCAGAAACCAATTTGATGGCATTGAGAATACGCAGGGCAAGGGCTTCAAGATAAGTCTGGGTGATGTTGACGCGGCGTTTGGTAAAAAGAGCCGCATGAGCTAAAACATTAGTTACAATCACCTGGCAGGTTTGCAACATGACCAGGTTCGCAAATGTATAATTTCTTTTCATGACTACTGGATTTTTAGGAGGTTAACAATAAGAACTGATTAATTAGATTCAAAAGTACGAAAAAAAACAAAATGCAAATAAAACGATGTACATTTTTTAAAAAAAAGTTATGAACAGGATTTGTAATTGAATTACTGTAAAATAAAAGCTTTGTGTTGATAACTTTAGGAGTATTTTATAACCATGGGATAAATAAAACGATAATATTGCATTATTAGTAAAGTTATTTTTTTACTTTTGTTTATGGGCTTACTATTGGAAAAAGCAGTAGGTAGTAGTAAGCAGAAGGCAGTAGGCAGTAGGCAGTTGAGCGAAGCGAAATCCCGATATAGAAGCACTTAGGAGAAACGACTTAGCGATTCAATATCAGGATAGGCAGCAGGCGGTTGTTGATTACTGAATACGGTTGACAGTTTTATTACTAATTCGTGATAATTTGTGAAATTTGTGTCAAAATTTTGAAATAGGTTGGGGCACTAAGGGGATTATTAAAAACAAGGTAAGGACTATTGGATGTTGATCGTAAAACAATGCCATTGAAAATAAGAAAAAGGATAATGAAAACAGAGAATTATAAACTTTCTAAAGTTCAGAGCAGAATTGCAAATTCCGCTCAGCGAGGTTTCCATCCATAATTTATTAAAAATGAAAAAATGTTATTTTAGTTTATTTATATTACTCTTGGTCTTTTATGCTTGCCAGCATACATCAAAAATAGATCAAGCTTATGTCCATCATGAACAAAAAAATTGTGTTGATGTCTCACTAAAAAAACTTGATTATAAAAATTATTATCTGATATGCATAACATATAAAAATAATACTAATAAAAACATTTTTATTCCTTCTGGCAAATATGCTTTTAGTTTTTTCAAACCTTCTGGCATACATAAAAACGCATCTATTATTGAATGCATCGTTAGCTGCTCAAGACTTTTTTATAATAATAAATATAATACTTATATTAAAGAAAAAGTCTGCGAATGCAAAGATATGACTTCTAATGTATATTTAAGTAAAAAACAGAAAGATTCATTATATTGCATGATTAAAAATACAATTAATGATACTGTACTAAATTCTATTGGAAAAGAAATAAGTTGGCAGATTGATCAAGATATTGATGATCTTATATTTTTAAGATCAAACCAAATATATACAGAAACATATGCATTAACTAAAAAATTGTTAAAAGAATTTTACAACTATGATTTTTATATATATTTTTCATATCCAAATAACTATTCATTATATAACATTCGCACAGTAGGCTATGAATCATATACCTTTAAATATCCTCCAGTTATAAACGGCTATTATCTATATGATACGCTAAAATGCTCAGATACTGTATTTTTTAAATATTAATTAAATAACAGAACGATATTCCATAATAATTATTAGCATACTTATTTTATTCTTTTTTATACAAAAGTGAATATAGTAATAATATTAAAACGTCCGTTTTGGAAACGGGTTCATCTTTTTTAGGATACTATTTCAACCATCATTCCCAAAGTAAAATTAATAACAAATGAAACATACAATATTTATATTACTCCTTTTTTCCTTTTCAGAAATAACTTTTTCCCAACAAATATCGGTTGAGATTTCAATAGAATGGAAAAATGAGATAAACAATTTGAATATAGCCTGTATAGAATCAGAACGGGTTCTTTCTGTTCCATATCTTACTATCGCCTATCGTAATAATACGGATACATCTGTATATTTCTCCAAAGTAATTAAAGGTGGTATTGCAAACTACCCAAAGGTAGGCTTTCCTTCCTTCGATAATACAACGATGGATTTAGCAGATCAAGCAAAGAAAAATTTAAATTATACAGGTGAAAAATACCAGGTAAATTTAGGCAATCAACTTTTCTGTTCCGAATATTGGGATATAATACCTTATAGCGAAGAATTTCTTGAGACGCGTTTCCCTTCTGTGATTAGTGGGGAATTAAATGAAATATATGAATGTCTTATACTACAGGAAAAATTAAATAGAATTGACAGCAAATATAAATTATCATGCTTTAATTATAAAGATAAAGAGACTATTCCTTATATGGAAGCCTGGAGAAAGGTAAGAGATATGGATTGTTACTGTGGTCCATATTACGAAGATGAAACTGGTGACACAAATTCAATAATTAAATTACATCCTGATAATTTTGTTTTTTTGAAAAAGGGAGATAGTTACTGTGAACAATATAATTTAATTGGCTTTTTAATTACAGGAGGAGAGTTCGATTTTTCGCTTAACGATAATTATTTATTCGATTATGTTGAAGGGCAACCTTTTTATAATGAAAATACAAAAAAAAGTGTAGCAAAAAAGATAAAATTGCCAAAGCAAGTTAATGGTTATATCTTATATTCAGGGAACATCAACACCAATTCAGTGGGCTTAAAAATAGTACGTCCAGGTCGTTAATAATTAGGGTTTGTTGAAAAATCTATATCATCTTATTTTTTAATAAACGAATAACCATTTTTAGAGGGATTTCAGAATTTTCGTCCGATCATCTCCATTACACCATGGATAAAGGTGAGCGGATGAGGTGGGTTGCCGGGGACAAATAAATCTGCAGGGTGTTTAGCAATAAACTCCCTGTTTAGTTCGGGGCTGCCGGCAAAGATGCCGCCACTGATAGCATCGGTACCCGCCAGGATGATCAATTTGGGTTCGGGAACGGCGTCATAGCAAATCTGCAGGGCTTCGGCCATGTTGTTGGTGATGGGTCCGGTGATAACGATACCATCGGCATGGCGAGGCGAAGCTACAAATTCGATACCGTAGCGTCCCATATCAAAATTAACGTTACCGGCGGCATTCAGTTCCATCTCTGCCGAATTATCGCCGCCGGCAGAAACCTGTCGCAGTTTCAGGGCATGGCGGAAAATGGAACGTATTTCTTTACGGATTTTATCTGGATCGGGTTTAACGGGAATATCTATCCCGGCTTCAACAATCAGGCTTTCGCGAACGTTGGTGGCAAGCCGGTAATCGTTGGTAAAGGTTATTTTTTCCGGAAGGGCAAAATGACATTCGTTGCAATACACACAGCGTCCAAGATCGATACGGCAGGGCGAAACCTGAATGGCTCCCACGGGACAAAGCGTTGCTACCTGTGCAGTCTCGGTTTCGGTAATTTCGCTGCTGATGACCGGACGACCGCGAAAAGTTGACGGTAAGGTAACCAATCTCAAATCAGGAATAGCCTGGTAACGATGGCGACGGAATATAGTAAACTCTTTTACTGGCATACTCTAATTATTAAAGATCGTGTCCGCAATACGAAAGGTTAAAGCTTTTATTATTAATAGGAAAATCGGAAATCTCGACGCCCCTCAACGCTAATGCCAACGACATCCAGTTGTGCAACGACGGATCTTTTACCTTGTAATAAACAATTTTCCCTTTTTCGTCAGTTATGGCTGCATGGCAAATCTCTCCACGCCATCCTTCGGTAAGCGAGATGACAAAAATACCAGGTTGAAGATTCAGTTCCTGAACCGGAGTTTCGATTAAACTTTCATTTTTAATAAAATCTAAAAGCTGATTAATGATAGTAATGGATTGTTCAACTTCCTTTTCGCGCAACCTGGCCCTCGACCAGACATCGCCTTTGGAAAACAGTACGGGTTCATAAGCCAGGTTTTTGTAATACTGAAATGGATGCGACCAGCGGATATCCCTTTTCAGATTAGCGCTGCGTGCGACCATCCCCACAGTGCCGGTAAGCAAAGCCTGTTGAGCACTTACTCTGCCGATGCCTTCGAAACGGGACAATACGCTTGGCATGGTAAACATGCGGTCGGTCATCTGGAGGTAACGTTCTTTTACTTCTTTGAGGTTGTCCCGTATTTTTTGAATAATCTCTGCGGTAAGCGGATAATGATTTCCCAAAGGACGTATCAGGCCTTTGCCAAAACGGTTTCCACACCAAAACTGGGTAGTATTGATTACGATAGTACGCAGGGCTTCGTTTACCACTTGTCCGAACTGATAGGCAATGTCGGTGCACAAACCGGCAGTATCGCCAATATGCATGGCAATCCGTTCCAGTTCCAGTGCAATAATCCGTTCGGCAGCAAGGTTATCATTGATTGTTTTACCGGCTAACGCTTCGGTAAGCGTGGCATGGCAAAGAGCATGCCCGATAACGCTGTCGCCGCTTATGCTTTCGGAAAGCACCGAGCGTTGAAGCAGGTGGTTCGATTCTGAAAACAATTTTTCAATGCCCCGATGCTGATAGCCGAGTTGAATTTCCAGATGCAATACTTTCTCGCCATTACAGATAAAACGGAAATGTCCGGGTTCGATAATTCCGGCATGGATAGGACCAACGCCAACCTCGTGCAGTTCGTCGCTTTCGATGGAATAGAAAGGATAATCCGCAGGCTTTAGCCCGGAATCCTTTGGAAAGCGCAACGGCTTCAACCAGGGATGACCGGCAAAACCAATACCGTATTTTTCATGAATATCTCTTTCAAAAACATGAAACGAAAAATGACGGGCGGTCAGCGATTCAAGAACAAGGTTCTTACCGTTGGGTTGCTCGTGCGAAAAAATCAGTATGGAATGGCTTTCGTCTGAAGCCATACAGCAGATAAACCGGAACACATCGGCGCAGGGATAGGCAAAATAGGTAAGGCAATGGTTAGACTTATCCAGCAACAGTTCATCAACATAGGCAGCAAAGGCGGAATAATCCAGTACAGGAATATCAGCAACAGGTATTGCCACAGGATTTTCTTTTGTTTGCAAACAGGAGTTATTTAGCGGCATCATTTTGGCAGTCCTCCGATTATTGATTCGATGAGTTCTTTAAAAGGAGCCGGTTGTACAAAGCAAAGAAAGATCACTAAGCCAAACAGCACAAATTGCGAAATTGTCTGCACCGGATTAACTCTTTCGTGCAGATACATTTTCTTATCGCGGGGCTGGGAATAGACAATGTGTAATACTCTTGTAAATAAAGCATAGGCCACAAACGTCAGGAATAATGCAGTAAGGATGAGGTAGAAATATTCACCGTTAATCGCCATTGCCTTAAACATCATGAATTCGGAAATGAACATGCCCGAAGGCGGAATGGCTGTGATGCAGATCAATCCCAGCAAAAGTACGGCGGCTCCGGCAGGATATAATTTCAGGTATCCGCCAGAATTATCCAGTTCATAAGTTCCCATTATTTTATACGACTGCCCCATCTGGTAAAAAAGCCCGGCTTTGGTAAACGAATGAAGGATGATGTGCAATATAGCCGCATAATATCCTATTCCGCCAACACCTAAAGCAATAGCAACGATTCCCATATTTTCAAGGCTTGAATAGGCAAGCATACGTTTGTTGTGCTTGGCTTTAAGCATATAACCCGAAGCCACCAGCAATGAAAGCATACCCGAAAGTATCAAAACATGATTCATAAAAGGAAAGATAGTAGTGGCAGCAAAAGCGGAATAAATGCGGAAGATGGCCAGAAAACCGACGTTCATCAGCGTAGTAGAGATAAAGGCGCTTACGGGTGGCGGAGCCACGGTGTGAGCATCAACGGTTACGGTGTGCATGGGGAATAAACCCATTTTGGTGCTGTAGCCAACAATCACAAAGACAAAGGCGATCTTTAGAAAAAGTGGATTGGCCTTTGCTGCCATCGCAGGAAGTGTGGTAAAAGAAAGATCGGGCGAAGTGCCGTTGCTTACGGTAAATCCCAAGAAGAGTATTCCGATATAAGCCAGGGCAATCCCGACCGAACAAACAAAAACATATTTCCAGGTAGCTTCCAGTGCAATGGCCGAACGGTCGTGGTAAATAAGAGCGGAAACAGCCAGCGTGGTTGCTTCCACAAATATCCACACCATCGTCATGCTGTTGGCCAAATAAGCTCCCGACATGGCTACAATCAAAGCAATCAATGCCACATGATAAATAGCATACCGCTTCAATTGTTCATTCTTTAAATAAATAAAACCATGATAAATGGTAGTGATGGTAAGCAACGAAAGCACGCTAAGCAAAGTGATTCCTGCCGGGTCGAGGGTGAAATAATCCAGAAAGGTTTCGCCCCTGTGAATCCAGCACCAGCCGGTGAAAGCCACGTGCATGGCGGCAAAAAGCATCACCAGCATCCGGATAACCACTTTGCTCCGGATAAAAGCTACCGATAATCCGATTACAAACGAGAGAATAAAAAATATAAGCAGGATGTTTATCATTTCTTAATCGTCCTTTAACATGGTTAACTGATGTGCGCTTTGTTTCAGACGCATCATAAAAATTCCAAGGATCAGTACGCTGACAAAAATATCGAGCAATATTCCGATGTTGATCAGCATCGGCATTTGGCTTCCGATAGCCAGCGAGAGCAATAAAACGGCATTCTCAAGAACCAGAAAACCGATAAGATGCGAAAATATCTTTTTGTGGGTTATAATCAGGAACAATCCGGTGTAGATGGAAAAAAAGGCGACGATGAAATAAATCATGTTGATGGTGGTGGTGTGCAGCGAATGCGAAATGATGATACTCAGGATAAGTCCCAGGCTCACAAAAAGCAAGGAATACAATCCCGGCATGGATTTTTGATGCACCTTTTCTATTCCCGTCTTGCCAATGATACGATAAAGCAGGTAAGGCACAACCAGCACTTTAAACACCAGCGTTTCGGTGGTGATAAACAAAAGATTCATCAGCGTAATCTTTTCCATTTCCGAAAAAGCGAGAAAAAACAACAGCAAACCCTGGGTTCCGATAAGATTGGTATAAATACTGAACCGTTCGGTTACGCTAAGATAAATCAGCGTTATGGCAAATAATACAACTATCAATACGTCCATTTTACCTGATCATTTGATTGATTAATAAAAGACAAAGCACAAATGCCATCAATGCGATGGAACTCAGCGTAAGTATATACTGAGGGTTTTTCATCAGTTTCTTCCTTGCCCTGAACGATTCCATAAAACCGATGGCGGCGGCAAACAAAAGCTGAATTGCAAAATACAGGGTAAACTGTCCGGCCACCGGCCAGGAAACAGGAATCAGGCAGTTGGCGATGAGTGTGCCGTACATGGCAAACTTCAGCGCCGTACCAATATGAATTAATGCCAGATCAAAACCGCTATGGTCGAGCACCATCACTTCATGTATCATGGTAAGCTCAAGATGTGTCTTAGGATCGTCCACAGGCACCCGGCTATTTTCGACCATGGCAATCTGCACAAGCAAATAAACGGCAATAATACCAATGATGACCGAGTTATAATCCGACATCCTGAAATATTCGAAAATTTCCTGCATGGATGTATGTCCGGTAAGCATGCCCAGAGTTCCAAACAGAATAAAAAACGCCGGTTCAACCAACATGGAATATAAGGCTTCGCGGTTGGCGCCCATACCTTCGAAACTGCTGCCGGTATCCATGGCTCCGATAATAAATAAGAACTTACCAAGCGCCAGTAAATAGGCAAAAAATACAAAATCGCCCTCGAAACCAAGCCACGACTGCCTGCCGGGAAAAGGTAAAATAAGGATGGCGACAATGATGGTGGCGAGATAAATCACCGGAGCTATTCGGAAAACAAAACTGGTGGTGGCGCTGATGACACTTCCCTTGCGAAGCAGCACAAAAACATTTCTCCACGGTTGCAATATGCCTGGTCCTTTGCGGCCACTCGCAATACTTTTCACCCGGGTGATTACACCCGGAAAAAATACAGCCGTCAATATAGCGAGTACCAATCCTGTCATAATAACTTCAGATATAATAAAACAAAAATAATAAGGATATAAACAAAGGCATAAAGGATGTAATGCTGGATATAGCCTGTTTGCAAACGGGCTAATTTCTTAAGAATAAGCATCAAAAAGTTAGTAATAACGTTGAGTCCTTTGCCAAAAACATCCACAGGATGGGTTTCAAATTTCCGTGAGGAAGGAAAAATCTCTTCTTCGGCGATAGGCTGATAATCGGTATGACTGTGAAGCAACGGATCGGCCAGTTCGTTGATAACTCCGGCATACGAACTTCCGGTATATTGCTGGCGGGCGTCAACGGCAGTATAGCCGCATCCCCAGGTGGGTCCCTGTTGAATTATTCTTTTTTTCTGAACAAGATAGCGAACATAAAAAAGAACCAACACAACGGCAATCAGAATAAAACTCAGCAGACTGATTTTTGTCAGCATACCGGTAATGGGTGATAAATCAGGATAACTCATGGGAAACAGGGTCGAAAGTATATGCGTAACCGGAGTAACGAACACCACCGGGAACAATCCGATAGCTATGATCAATAATGCTAAAATCGCCTGTGGGAAAAGCATGCCTCCATCCACTTCTTTTACTTCGAGATGTATTTTTCGGGGACTTCCCAGAAATACTACGCTGAAGGCTTTGGTGAAACAAAATATGGCTAACCCGCCAATAAGCGCCAGGGCAATGATGGCTAACAGCAAGGCTACCGACTGATTGAATCCTCCGGTGGATAAACCACGGAAAAGACCGGCATAAATAAGTATTTCCGAAATAAAACCGTTCAGCGGTGGCAATCCGCAAATGGCAACGGATCCGATGAGAAAAAAAGTGGCCGTTTTGGGCATCTGATGGATTATACCACCAAGATCCTCGATGTTGCGGGTGTGAAAACGTTTGTAAACCGAACCGGCGCTGAAGAAAAGCAGGGACTTGAACAACGAATGATTAAGCACATGCAACAGTCCTCCGCCAAAACCCAGAACAACAAGCATGGGATTGTGTATGCCCAGGCCCATGGTTCCCAAACCTATGCCCATACCGATGATCCCGATATTCTCGATGCTATGATAAGCAAGAAGCTTCTTTAAATCGTGTTGCACAATAGCCATCATCACACCCATAACTCCCGATATGGCCGAAATCGCAAGGATAAATACGCCAATGGCATAAACATCGGATTGTATATACATAAGAACACGGACGATACCGTAAATTCCCATCTTAATCATTACGCCCGACATCACACCCGACACATGCGACGGAGCCGCAGGATGCGCTCCCGGCAACCAGGTGTGCATTGGCATAAAGCCTGCCTTGATACCAAACCCGGCAAAGAACAGCAAAAACAAACCGAAATTCCGGTGGTTAGCAAAATAGATTTTCAATGCATCAAAACTCATGATGCCGGTGGATGTGCCGCAAATAAGAAAGGCTGTTACGAGTAAAAAGAAACCTACATGCATCTGGATAAGGTAAGTTACCGCTGTTTTGAGAGTGATGCGTTTTTCACCTTCAAACAAAACAAGCATAAACGACGATACGGCCATCAACTCCCAGGCGACAAGGAATGGTAAGCCATCGCGAAGCATAAGCACGGCAAGCATGGAAAAATGGAGCCACACAAAGCAGAAATAATGCAACGACAGCTCGAAGCAACTCTTTTGGGTTACATATGCTTGAAGATAGCCCCTCGAATAGAGCATTCCCGCCAAGGAAACGAGATTAGTGATCAGAATAAAGAAAGCACTGAGTGCATCAATGGTAAAGGTGAGAGAATATTGCGGAAGTCCGGCGCTGAAACTTACAGGGCTGAGCGAAGGCGAACAAAAAACGGCGATGGCCGGAATGGATGTAAGTGCGACGATGAAAAGAGAAACCAATAGGGCATAAAAATAACGAATTCGCCCGGGAACAAGCAAAATAAAAAAAGAGGCAACGATGATAGCTATCAAAAAAATACTATCCATTAGAAATCAGGTTGTAATATTTTTGATTAAAAAAATGCAAATATATGGCGTTTTTTGACAACCTAGGAAATTATTATGCAAGCCGCAGGTAAATAAAAGGATACTAAAGGAATGGAGTGGTTCGCTCGTGAAATGGAGCGTATCACCCGTGAAATGGAACGTATCACCCGTGAAATACGCCAATTTCTGTTTTCATTAGCCCTTGTTAATGTTGAGTGGGCAACAAGTTTCTTAATACCAAGATGATAAATTTTATTATCATGAGCTCTCAAACAAGTGAAGATATCCCGGATACTTTCTCTTTGGGTAAGTTGACCAAACATCATCGAAAGAAACTGGCTCCAGCAATTAAATTCCTGAACTTTATAATCACCCTGATAACGTAAAACACATTTATCAAATTCATAGCGACTAACCAATGAAACTAATTGAGCAAAAACAAACTTTCCTTTATTCACGATTTTTTTTTGCAAATCTATCGTGAATTGAAATCAAAAAATCAAAGAATGCTTATAATCTATTGAATTTATACTTGTTATTGAAAATTTTAAAAAACAACGCAACACTAGTGTTATTAACTATCAAAGTTACTTTTTGCTTTTTGTTTTTTCTTAAATTTGATGCGAAAATTTTTAAAGCTATGGCTACATCTACTTTTCAAAATCCGAAAAACTATATTATTTATTTACTGGCGTTAATAATCGTTTTTGCATTTTATCACAGGGTATTGCTACATCCCAATCAGTATATGTTCAGCAACAGTGGAGATGGAATGAAAAATTATTACACCTATGCTTATCATATTAAAAATGACGCAAGTTACGTTAATTTTAGCGGGATGAATTACCCTTACGGAGAAAATTATCTTTATACCGATTGTCATCCTGTACTGGCAAATGCGCTTATGGTACTCGGCAATATTTTCCCGTCAACAAAATTATATAGTATAGGGATAGTTAATTTTTTGATGATTATTTCTATTTTTTTTACATTAATTATTTTATATCATATCCTGCGATTATTTTCCGTTCCCATATGGTTTTCCTTTTTCTCTGCTTTGGGCATAACCGCTCTGGCGCCACAACTTTTCCGGCTTACGGGCCATCTTGCTTTATCCTATAGCGTTTGTATCCCATTGACATTGTATCTTATTATTCGCTATGGAAGGAGTGATAAAAAACATAAATGGACAATCTTTTTAATGCTTAATAATCTTTTCTGGCTGTTTATCCACGCCTACCTGGGAATGATGGCGATAGCATTTCACTTTGCCTACTGGCTGATTTCATCATTTTATAAAAAAGAAAAACTGTATAAATGCTTGCAACATTACGTATATTTATTGATTTCCATTGTCATTCCTGTTATTTTCTTCGTTGTTTATGTTTCGCTTACCGATATTCACCTGGGAAGAACTGATAATCCGTCGGGTTTTTTAAATGATAATGCCGAGCCCGACGACATTTTTATGCCCCATCATCCGCCTTTGCGCCCGGTATATGACAAGATATTTCCTTTCGAAATCAAAATAAAATGGGAGTCGTGGTCGTATGTGGGTATTTCTACCACGGCGGTGTTGATTACATTACTGAGCATGTTTATTCGCAAGCTGGTAAAAAAACAGGAAAATTCTTTTTTAAAAGCAGCAGCCAACCATGAGCTTACAATAGCGGTATTAGCAGGGACTATCGTATTGCTGTATGCTTTTGGAATCCCATTTAAACAAATACCTTCTTTGCTTGATGCGTTTCCTGTATTCAAACAATTCCGGTCAACGGGAAGATTTACCTGGGTTTTCTTTTTTGTTATTACACTATTTTGCAGCTATACAGCATGGAACTGGTCTGTTTTGCTGAGAAACAAGAACCAAAAAGTTGCCTCTATTTTGTTAATGATTGCTGTGCCTTTATCTTTTTTTTGTGAGGGATCACCTTATCATAAAGAGTATAAACCTCAACTAACCCAAGCTTCCAACGTTTTTGTTCCGGAACTTATGCCCTCAAAATGGAAAGAAGCTATTGATGGAATAAATTCGTCGGATTACCAGGCAATTTTCCCTTTACCATTTTATTATGCCGGTTCCGAAAGCTTTTCGCGACCACGCAATAACGATATCGTAAAAGAAAGCATGACTTTATCCTATCACATGAATTTGCCTATCATGGGAGCTTATCTTACAAGAACATCTATTCCGGAAAGTAAAAAGATAGTTCAGGTAGTGTCACCAGGATTTTATGAAAAACCAATACGTCAAGATATTAAGTCAGATAAACCATTTCTTGTAATTGTAAGCCGTGAACCTCTGACAGATTACGAAAATGATATTCTAAAACGGTGTAAATTAGTATTGCAAAACAATGACTTTTCTTTGTACAGTTTGCAGGTTAATGATTTGTTTTACAATCCAGCTAACGACGAATACCAGCATTTTCTTGCCATAAAAAACAAGCTATATCAAAAACAGGGTTTTTTTGTAACCGACACTTCCTCTTTTCTGTATTACAATGGCTACGAAAATACCGTAAATGAGTTAACTTTCCGTGAAAAAGGTGCTTATATAGGAATAAAGAAAGGGAAGAACATTTTTGCCGAATTCGCCCCAAATACTTTTAAAAAAGACAAAGAATACACCGTAAGCCTGTGGATGTATAATGGTTATAAAGATGCCCTTAATCTTTGGTTCCGTTTTATTGTGGAAGAATATAACCCCGTAGCAAATCAATGGACATCCACAGTAGGTTTCCCCGAATCCAGCGAAGTGATAAATGGAGACTGGTCGTTGTTTGAAATGAAATTCAGGGTAAACGATCCCAAAGACAACATTTACATAACAAGCAAAGGGAAGGACGATGCAAAAGGACCCTTATGTGCTGACGAGCTTTTAATACGGGAGACCGGCACAGATGTCTATCGTGTCGAACAGGAATCTCCTAATATTATTCTGTTTAAAAATAATCACCAAATAAAGCTGAAATAGCGGTTTTTTTGCAATATTACAACAGCTACAATATAAAGAAATTTTTAATAAATTAGCTGCACATTTGTTATATTGCGGCAGGAAGGTATGTAAGCCTTGGCTCATGAGCATCTTGTAAAGTTTCTATTCAATTCTGATCTTTGCAAAAAAAGGTAATGAACAAGAATAGCCAACAAAAAGAACAGATGCTTTATCATTATGATCAATGGAAGCAAAGCAGATTAACCTAAGTTGCAGCTCTAACAGTAAAAAGGGGCAAAAATGGGCAAAAAAGAGGAAGAATTGGGGATTAAATAGTCGTTCCTTAAAATGGGATTATTTTACTGATTAATAATAAATTGTCGTGTAAATCATTTGTTTATAAATGCAGCATTTTGTATCTTTGTGGTATAAAAACCTGCAAATTATGATAGGGAAATTA